>Ga0265292_1000894_pt1 | contig 31750 bp, 30 predicted proteins | sample Munlanlewell296A_FD_189080 | JGI IMG/M metagenome (GOLD analysis project Ga0265292, IMG submission 189080) | Leachate microbial communities from a municipal landfill in Southern Ontario, Canada - Leachate well 296A | ecosystem: Engineered > Solid waste > Landfill > Unclassified | place: Canada... | reverse complement strand
GGATATATTTATACATGGCTAAAATGTGTTGGTTTTAAAGTTGGTTCTTCAAAATTTAACACCTCTTTTAGCCTTACCCTAAAACAAAATCTCCAATTCCTTTAACAAAAAACTGGTGCCTTTTTAGAGCGCAGGGGCTTGCGCCGTTTGCAAAATATAGCGGAATTCACCGCGCGCGGTTTGCGCGGAAACAAATTGAGATTTTGTGAAGGCCTTGCGTTAAGTACGGAATGTTGTGAGGCTCACTCTCGAGAGTGAATTGCTCAATATCCAAACTATTTGTAAAGTGCTGTTTACTCGATGTGCAGTTCTGTTTACTTGATGCGCAGTTCTGTTCGCCCATCGCCTAGCAAGTAGACATCAAAGAAAAATCTTTTAATGTCTACTTTTTATAAAATTTTGGCTTGCAGTAGAAGCCCGCGGGACATAGACTTTTTGCGATTTTCTTAACCCCCCGCATCCATGTCATTGTTTGAAAATACGTTAAAGCAAATCGATAAAGCTTCGAAATTGATGGGACTCCATCCAAACCTTCAGGCCATTATTAGCCATCACGATAGAATTGTGGAAGTAAGCCTTCCGGTTAAAATGGACAACGGAGAACTTAGGATTTTCCAAGGATTCAGGTGCCAACACAATAACATCCGTGGCCCATACAAAGGTGGAATTCGTTTCCATCCACAAGTGGACATGGGTGAGGTTAAAGCTCTATCCGCATGGATGACTATGAAATGTGCGGTTGTTGGAATCCCTTTGGGTGGCAGTAAAGGCGGAATTGTGGTGGATTCAAAAGCACTTTCCGTGCGCGAACTTGAAGCGTTGACTAGACAATATACAGTAGCCATTGCTCCTTTTATCGGGCCTGAAATGGACATTCCTGCACCGGATGTCTACACCACACCTCAAATAATGGCGTGGATAGCCGACGAGTATTCAAAATTACAGGGTAAAAATGTGCTTGGAGTAGTCACCGGAAAACCATTGCCGGTTGGTGGCTCAAAAGGACGAGATGTGGCCACGAGCCAAGGTGGAGTTTACGTTTTGCAAGAATTCTTAAAGGGATATGCAAAACAACCAAGTGAATTAACGATTGCAATCCAAGGATTTGGAAATGCCGGTTCACACATGGCGGAACTTTTGCATGATGCAGGATTTAAAATTGTGGGCGTTTCCGACTCAAAAGGCGGTCTTTACTGTAAGGATGGCTTAGATCCACATCTTGCAGTTACTTGTAAGGAAGAAAAAGGCGTTTTGAGCGCATGTACAATCAGCGGGCAGGGTTGTGAAGTTATTACAAACGATCAATTGCTTGCACTAGAAGTAGACGTTTTGATACTCGGCGCGCTTGAAAATCAAATCCATCAAGATAATGTTGAAAATGTTAAGGCCAAGGCGATTTTGGAACTTGCAAATGGGCCAATCACACCTGAGGCAGATGAGGTTTTGGCTCGCAAGGGAATCCCTGTTGTGCCGGACATTTTGGCTAACGCAGGAGGTGTTACGGTTAGCTACTTTGAACTTGTACAAAATCAAATGAATTACTATTGGTCAGCTGAGGAGGTTGATGCAAAACTCAAACCTATTATGATTGAGGCTTGGCAAGCGGTTGCGGATAATGCAAAAAAATACAACTGTACCTACAGGGAAGCAGCCTTCATTACGGCTATGGCTCGCATTGCAGATGCGCTCAGTTTGAGGCGTGGAGTGTGAGGCCGTGGTCCGCGTGACTACTAAAAAATCATCAAACTTTTAACTCTAACTTCTTTAAAAGCCATGAAACAAATATATTCGTTCTCCGAGGGAAATCGTGATATGCGCGCTCTCCTTGGTGGTAAAGGTGCGAATCTTGCTGAAATGACTAACTTGGGATTGCCGGTGCCCCCGGGATTTACAATCACAACGGAAGTATGTAACTACTATCTGGAAAAAGGCGAAATGCCTCAGGGCTTTTACCAAGAGCTCGACGAGAAGTTAGAGGAGCTTGAACATAAAATGAAAAAATCTTTTGGGGACGCAAAAAATCCATTACTGGTTTCCGTACGCAGTGGAGCAAAAATCTCCATGCCCGGAATGATGGATACAATTTTAAATTTGGGACTTAATGATGACACCGTCCAAGGCTTAATTGAAAAGACGGATAACCCACGTTTTTCTTATGATTCTTATCGCCGTTTTGTTTGTATGTTTGGCAATGTTGTACTTGGGATCGGGCACCATCATTTTGAAGAAGCCCTCGAAGAAGCAAAGAAGGAAAAGGGAGTAGAACTGGACACCGACATGGACAGCGCCGACTGGAAAAAACTTGTGTCTACTTTTAAGCAGATAGTGCTCGAGCACAGTGGCAAACCATTCCCGGAAGACCCACGCGAACAACTGGAACTTGCCATACTCGCAGTATTTAAATCTTGGAATTGCAAGAGGGCAATTACGTATAGAACTTTGCACGGGATAGCTCATAACATGGGGACTGCCGTTAGCGTGCAATCCATGGTGTTTGGAAATATGGGTGAAGATAGTGGAACCGGAGTTGCTTTTACCAGAAATCCATCAACCGGAGAAAAGGAATTCTTTGGAGAATTTTTGTACAATGCGCAAGGGGAGGATGTGGTTGCAGGAATACGTACACCGGAAAAATTGACTGCGATGCAAGATAAAATGCCAAAAATATTCGACGAATTGAATGAAGTAAGACGCCTGCTTGAAAATCATTATAGAGATATGCAAGACATGGAATTCACCATTGAAAACGGGCGTCTTTTTATGCTCCAAACTCGCAATGGAAAACGCACTGCAAAGGCTGCTGTAAAAGTTGCAGTTGACCTTATGCACGAGGGCTTAATCACAAAACACGAGGCGATTAAACGCGTGGATCCAAATCAATTAAATGCTTTGCTTCATCCTTCGATTGACCCAAAAGCAGAAAAGGAAGTGCTTGGAAAAGGTCTACCAGCTTCCCCTGGAGCAGGATGTGGACAAGTTGCTTTTACGGCAGATGAAGCTTATAGGCTGGCCGGAGAAGGAGAAAATGTGATTTTGGTGCGTAAAGAAACGAGCCCGGAGGATATACACGGCATGCATGCTTCCAAGGGAATTTTGACTTCAACCGGGGGAATGACCAGCCATGCGGCTGTTGTTGCTCGCGGTATGGGGAAACCTTGTGTTGCCGGATGTAGAGATGCACAAGTTGATGAAAAAGCAGGGACTTTAACAATTGGCGGGCAAGTATTTAAAGCTGGGGATGTGATTACTTTGGATGGGGGACTTGGGGAGGTTTTAAAAGGCGCTATGCCAACGGTTGAACCATCTCTAAGTGATGAATTTGAAGAACTTATGGAATGGGCTGATGAAGTGCGCGTGCTTAAAGTGCGTACTAATGCAGATACTCCGGAAGATGCTGAAATTGCAAGAAAACTTGGCGCGGAAGGAATTGGTCTTTGCCGTACCGAGCATATGTTCTTTGATGAAGATCGCATTATGAATGTTAGACAAATGATTTTGGCCAAAGATGCCGAAGCTAGACGCGAGCCACTTGCTAAATTGCTACCAGTACAACGCGAAGACTTTAAGGGAATTTTTAAGGCAATGAACGGGCTTCCGGTTACAGTTCGCTTGCTCGACCCACCATTACATGAGTTTTTGCCCAATACAGACGCTAAAATCCGCGCGGTGGCGGATGATATGAAAATTGAATTTGAGACGCTTAAAAAGACCGTAGAATCGCTTCATGAATTCAACCCGATGCTTGGACACAGGGGATGTAGGCTCGGACTCACTATGCCGGAAATCACAGAAATGCAAGTTAGAGCTATATTTGAGGCGGGGAAGGCGGTTACAGCCGATGGCATAAAACCAATCATCGAAATTGAAGTTCCGCTTGTTGGAAACGTGGCGGAGTTTAAAACCATCAAAGACATGGTTTATAAAATAGCTGAGGAAATGAAACCTCTACCTTTTGAATGGAAAGTTGGGACTATGATTGAATTGCCACGCGCTTGTATTGTTGCGGATAAAATTGCCGAACATGCTGACTTCTTCTCGTTCGGAACAAACGATTTAACTCAAATGACTTTTGGCCTTTCACGCGATGATGCGGGATCGTTTTTGCCTTATTACTTGGAGCATGGTCTTTGGGAAGAAAATCCAACAGATACAATCGATCAAGAAGGTGTTGGTCAACTTATGAGAATGGCGGTAAAACTTGGAAGGGACACCAAAAAAGATCTAGATATTGGTATTTGCGGAGAACATGGCGGGGAACCAAAATCAGTAATGTTCTGCCATGCGATTGGGCTCAACTATGTAAGTTGCAGTCCGTACCGCGTTCCACTAGCAAGACTTGCGGCGGCACAGGCGGTTTTGATGGAAAGTTAGCTTCGGCTTATTTCCCCCAAGAAAGCTTTTCTCTGAGCAAACGATAATAGTTTCCGCCTCCGTTGACTCTCCTTATAAATTTTAGTCTGCGTGCCGAAGCGCGGACTTTTATTTGATCGCCATATTCAACCGGAATGACTATTTGTCCGTCTATTGTGAGGCCTATTTTGTTGTCTGCGTAACGACGTTCCGTTTCTATACGTAGGGTGATTTGGCGATTATACGGAATTACTATCGGTCTAACGGAAAGCTCTGCCGGGCAAATTGGTGTAAAAATAAATGCGTCTATTCTTGGATGAATAATCGGGCCACCTGCAGAAAGCGAGTGCCCTGTTGAACCTGTTGGCGTTGCGACTATCACTCCATCCGCCTTAAAGGCTATCATTTTACGTTTGTCTATTTCTGCGTATAGAGAAATAAGTCTGGCGAAGTTACCTTGGTTAATCACAACTTCGTTAAGTGCCAAATGCGTTTCTATTTTTTGCCCGTTGCGGTAAAGAGTTATACGGAGCATGAGGCGTTCGTCGATGTGGTACTTTCCGTCAAAAAATTCATCCAAAAGTTTAAAAGTACGGTCTTTATGATGGACTTCTGTGTGAAAGCCCATTGTCCCAAGATTTATGCCCAGGATAAAAAGATCCGCGCGTTTTGGATAATCACGCACAACTTTTAGAATTGTCCCATCTCCACCAAGAGTAAGTACCAATTGGCACTGTTTTAAAACTTCCGTGCGAGTTGCCTCGTTCTTTGTCCCAAGTACCGCCGAAATGTGTTTATCCCAAAGAATTTTGCAGTTCCTCTTTTCAAAATAGGCTTTTAGTTGTTTTAGAAAGGGAGCGTGCTCTTCCATGTTGGTACGGCCAAGCAAGCCGATGCTCTGGAATTTAATTGGTTTTTTTGGTTTCATGGTGCGTGCAGGAAATAAACTATGTCAAACGTAGCAAAAACACGAGTTCTTGTCACCCGTTTCCCCTATGAATCGCAATTTGGGGGGGAGGAATTGCATACTTTAGCTGTGGTTTCAGGACTGGATAACAGGGGTGTTCCTAGCTTTTTTCTTGGTAGTTGCCCTGTGCTTTTGAGGGGTTTTTTGGATAGACACTTTGATGTAAAAAAAGTGTGGCTCGCAAAACCACCGGTTACTTTTTGGAGACTTATCTCTTTTACTTTGCTTAGCCCTGTGCTCTTTTTGCTTTGTGGAGTTTACCTTTGGAGTGCAAAAAAAAGATGGAAAGTGAGCACCGTTTACATGCTGTCTCTTTCGGAAAAGTTGCTCATGACTCCGTGGGCGAAGTTTTTTGGAATGAAAATCTTGTGGTTGGAACATGCAAGAATAGGGCGATGGTTAACAAAAAATCCATGGCGAGTTTTGTATACTTTCCTTTCCAGGTTTTCCACAGTGGTAGTTACGTCCAACGCAATGGAGCCGATTTTGCGCCCATATGCAAAGACCGTGGTAGTGATTCCGTGCGGAACAATTGTTGAAGAAGCCTCCAATATTTCTGCGGAATTGGCTAGCTTTATGAAAGAGGGTTTTGCCATAGGCTGTGTGGCTAGGTTGTCACACGACAAGGGAGTAGACATGCTTGTCCAGGCTGTCCACTCCAAACCTGATACGAGGCTGGTTTTGGTTGGACAAGGACCGCTAAAAAAGGATTTGCAAAAGAGGGTGGATCCGGCCCGTGTCCGCTTTGTGTCCATGGGAACCAGAGCGGAGATGATGGCGTTTTACAAGGCGCTTGATTTGTTTGTTTTGCCGGCACGCGAGATGGATCCTTTTGGCATGGCTGGAGCTGAGGCAATGTGGTCGGGCGTGCCATGTATTTTGAGCAATAAGTGTGGACTTGCTTTTGATTTGCATGATGGCAAAGAGGCGCTAATTGTGGAGCCTTGCGTGCCTGAGATAGATAGGGCTATTAAGAAGTTAATGAAGCATCCGGAGCTTAGCCGTGAAATTGCGCTGAACGGGCAGAGATTCGTGAGGAGTCATTATGTTTTGGAAGATATGATTGATAGATTTGACAAGTTGATTGAATTGATGTAGATTAGCGTCTTTTAAAGATAAAAATTATGAAAAATTCATTAGAAAAGATTTTAACGGTTGGGGGCTTAACGCTTGGGGGTTTAACGTTTGGGGCAGTGGCTGAAGGGTGTAAGGGGCGGAGTGCGGAAAATGTAGACGGTGTTATGTGCGTTGAAGGGGTTATGGCAAATTATGCAGATGAAGTTTATGGAGGATTACAGATTACGGAATATGACGGGTCTGAGCCGTCTGCCGTTGGGAATGGCACGGATAGTTTTGTTACTGATGACTATGTGCTAACTGGAGATGACGCTGAAAATAAAGATGATTTAAGTTCTACTCTTAGAGAAGAGGTTGTTGTGGCGTTTGTGGTGGGAGATAATGAAAATTATTATGCTGAAACTGATGTTGGATTTGCATCTGATGAGATTAAGGAGGCCAATCCGTCTGCAGATTTTTCTGCTTGGATGAGTCTGAATGTGGATTTGTCCGATAGAATTAATAGTCCTGCCGGCATAACCGGACGTTTTGTCTTTATGCCACCAACTTGTGATGCGGTTATAGCCAGCCCGAGTGGAGAAATGCCTTCTTACATAACTGTGAGGACGGTGGATGGTAAAGTTGTGGCGACTAGGAATTAAACAAGTTGCCCACCCAGACACGAGATGGCAAAAGAAGAAATTCGTGTGTGCATTAACGGGGTTTTTGATCGTCCGGGCAGGGTGATTTAAGCGTCTTGATCTTTGCATGCGAACCACCTGGAACTTTATACCCGCGATTTTTCTCTTTCCTCCTGGACTTTAATATTCACGCTGTGCGCAAGTGTGTGGTGATTTTTGCAAAGTGGAGCGAGGTAGGCGGGATTATGGGCGTGACTAAGTGCAAAAATTTGCGTGTGATGAAGCTGTTCCGCAGGCTTGTTGCAGTTAGGAATTGAGCATTTTGTTCCATGTTCTTTTTGGATAATTTTGCGGACCCGGGCAGGGATGTATCTCGACGGTTTTGTGCTCTGCGCTACAGGTTGCCTTGCCTGGTTTTGTTCGATTTCCTCTGCAATTTTGGCTTTTTCTTGCTGGATTTCCTCTTCGCGCCTATCTAGGAGTTCTGTGAGGACTTGGTTTAAATCTATGCCTTTGTTTTGTAGCTCAAGAAGGCGTGCGGTAACTGCAGAATTTAAGTTGAGTTTGCTTAGTTCAAGCAAGCTCGCAACTGTGCCGGGCACAGATTTTACCTCGATTTGTGGCTTAAATAAGCCATTTTGGTTTGAGTTCGCAAAGTCTTTCCCGTCGAACTTGGCACAATTTAATGCAAATTTTTCGTCCTTCACCAAAGTTTCCACAGCACTTCTGGGAAGTGTTTTTACCACTTCCGCTAAACTTTCTTGATTTTTCAAGGTAGCAATTGATGCAACTCTGGCCAACTTACTTACACTAACTTCGCCGGAACTAAGTAGATTTTTTAAGATTGGCATCTCGTTAAATCGTTTTTCCAAATTGAAAACACGCCTAACCTGGTCTTCGCTTAAGCCAGCCAACTTAAAAGAAAATTCATAAATTGAAGAAAATCCTTTTTTCTCATAAATTTTGCGCTTAGAAATTTCCGGCAGTAACCCCATAAATTTCCTTCTCCAAAATATTGCTCTTTTGCCATAAATTCTGGCCATCCTGTAAAGTTCCTGGTCTGTGATGTGGGTTGTTTTGGGAAGTAAGTTAGTTTCCATAAATCATTGTTAATATGCCCAAATTCTACAACAAAATCTGCCCATTTTACAGGTTAAAACCATCATTTCTGCTAGACAAATTCACAGGTGAGTGCGTGCTCACCTTTCGGCACCAATCAATGCACTTTTTGCACGCAAGTAGATAGACGATAACGTTGCGTAGCTCCGCCCGGGCAGAGCTTGCTAAGGTTGATTTTTTACGATGGGAGAGCCATAAAGTTTCATCCCAAAATGGTTTTGCAAAATAGACCCACGAAGTTTGTTCCAAAATGGTCTTGAAAAACTGTCTTAAGAAACTGCCTTCAAAATTGTCTTTGCGGAGGTCTGGTAGGAAAAAACTTGAGCTTGTTTTTGGCCTTTGCGGGAGTAGGCGAGAGCAATATCTTTATTTAAAAGGGTTTTGATTGCGTCTTTGAGTTCGTCGACATTTGATGGGTTTACCTTTATTGCGCTGTCTCCAACAACTTCCGGCAAGGAACTTGTGTCACTTACAATCGCGGGGCATCCGCAAACCATTGCTTCGAGCGGAGGGATGCCAAATCCTTCATAAAGTGATGGGAAAACCAGCATTTTTGCCCTTGAATAAAGTTCACAAAGTTGAGACTGGGAGACTTTGCCGAGGAAATGAATTTTGTCTGCCATAGCTGATGCAGAATTTTGCGTATCTTGAGACAGCTGTTCATGGTGAGACAGCTGTTCATAGTGAGACAGCTGTTCATAGTGAGACAGCTGTTCATAATTCTTTGGCCTAAGTCCCGCCACGCAAAGGTGTAAATCCTTATCATTTAATAGCTTAAGTGCGTCAACAATAAGCCCAAGATTTTTGCGAGGTAAAGTGCCAACTGCAAAAATAAACTTTTCCGGCAAATCCATTTTTTGTGATTTTGTATAGACAATATCTTGTGAAACGGCCGGCGAGGCAATCAACGCCTGCTTTTTTTTGGTCTCCGGAAATAAATTGTGCAAATCCTTTAATGTATTTTGAGAGATACAGAATATCCATTTTGCTTTTTTTATCGCTTTTGGCAGGGTAAATTTTTCAACAAAAGTCGGAAAAAACGGATGATCTTTTGGATGCAGAAAGGCTATTAAATCGTGGACAATAATTGCTGTTTTTTGCGCTAACGGTGCAAAAGCCGGATAAATGTAGCTTGCCGGAGCTATAAACACATCAACCGGATCTTTTTTTATGTGACTTAGCAGGTTTAAATGCCAAAATGGACCCCATCCATGAATACAAATTTGTTTTGCGTTTTCATAATCGTTAAGAGCCGGATTCGGAGTTTTTGTAAACAGCAAAAACTTAGTGTTTTTGGCCTCTTTTAGAAGTGCTTTAACAATTTCCAAGGTGTAAGAACCTTTGCCGTCTTTGTTAGTTCCGGCCCTTATATCTATTCCGATGCTTTTTGTTGTCATTGTGATGCTCGTTTGATAGAATTCCTTTGTTTTCCCCCATTATATGTCGCTTCAGCAAAGAATGAAACAAGGTTTCCTAAGACTTCCTTTTGTGAAGAAGGCCATTTTGCTAGGTAGTATGATGGCAATGATCAGCACGATAATGCCTTGGTATGATCAAAGGAACAGTGTGGGGATAGGAGATACTTATCTTGGGATACAGGGGCCGCTTTTTGTGATTGGCGTTCTTGTTCTTGGGTTCGCGGGAGTTACTTTTTTTAATCTTTTCTTGCCTTTACTTGGACGAAATTTTTTCAATTTAAGGCGTAAAAGCGGAGTTTTATCTTTAATACTTGGTGCAGAGTCGCTTTTGTTTCTTTTGGTGGGGAATGTGATTTTTTACAATCCGGATTTTGGACTCAGTTCCAGCACTAAAGGCACGCGCTTTGGAATGATGGTCGCATTTTTGTCCGTTGGGCTAATGATGATTGCGGGTTATTTTGCAAAAAAATATGAAAAGAATGAAGCAGAAGAAACACTTGAATTTAATGTGGAAGAGCAAAATGTTGAGCCTGCCCAGAGCACTTACGCGTCGCCAAGCACAGCTTCCTACCAAAATCCACCAACTTATAGCCCAAGTGCCGGACATCAAATACCTGTGCAAACCAGCCTTACGGATAAGGTGGATCCACTCACTTTGGACGTAAAAACCAGATACAAAATGATGCAGTCCCAAACCAGATATAGTTCTTCCGCCAGGGGAAATTTGTGGGGTGGCGGGAATGGTAGCGCTTTCCAAAGCCAAAACACAAAAACTGTGGATCTTGATCACGAACCAACAGATTATTAATCAAACAAAATGATTGTATTTTACTGTAAAGATTGTAAAAAGGTTGCCCTGGATGCCGAACGCAAACCAGGGAAATATGAGTATATTTGTCCTGAATGCAAAAGTGAGAGAGTTTGTTTTGGAACAGATAAGGCAATTGCAGATTTTTTCCAGGTTGTGGTAAAAAAGTGATTATGATGATTACGCTTCGGTTTTCTTAAGAAAAATTTAAGGAAAAATTCAGGAATTTCGCAAGGTCCTAGTGCTATTTTGGGCACATGGATGTTTTTTCTATTCGATTGTCGGACCCACTTTACCCTGAGTTGCTTAAAGAGATTTTTGACCCACCAAGCCCTCTTTATTACAGCGGGAACATTGAAATTCTAAAAAATCCCCGCGTTGCAATTGTTGGGACGCGTGATTGCACGGCGCAGGGGGAGGCGATTGCTTTCTCTTTTGCAAAAGCTTTGAGTTTGAGGGGTATTACAATAGTCAGTGGTTTGGCTTTTGGCATAGATGCGTCTGCACATCTTGGTGCTTTGGAAGGAGGCGGTGGCACAATTGCCGTGCTGGCCAATCCTCTTCCGCAAGTGCAACCATCTACGCATACCGGACTCGCCAAAAAGATTATTGAGAATGGCGGGCTTTTACTTTCTGAGAAGTCCGGCCAACAGGAATATTATAAAAGTGATTATCTTGTGAGGAATCGCATCATTGCAGGGCTTTGCAAGGCTGTTTTGGTAGTTGAGGCTGGTTTTAAATCCGGTGCGCTTAATACGGCAAGCCATGCGCTAGATAACGGACGCGAGGTGCTGGCGATCCCCGGAAGAATTACCGATGATAAAAGTGCAGGCACACTCAAATTGATTCGGGATGGCGGAGTACTTATTAGTAGTCCCAAAGAAGTTGCTGAGGCTCTTGGGGTCCCTTGGACTACCATAAGGGAAGCGCCCGGTCATTTAGATAAATTTTCTAAAGAGATCTTTAGTCTGATACAGAAAAAACCAAAAAGTATGGCGGAGCTTTGTGAGGAATTCCCAAGTTCCATTCGCGACCTTTGCGCAAGTATTACGACTCTTGAGATGCAGGGGTTTCTACGGCTGGGGCTTGATCAACGCTATTTTCTGGTAAAGAACTAGCTATAAATGTGACTCTTTCCACCTCACTTAAGGTTGTGACTCCGTGCAAAACTTTGAGTACGCCGTCTTCGCCCATGGTTAACATGCCCTGAGCACGAACTATGTTAAACAATTCCGTTGCTGATTTTTCTGATAAAATCGCATCTTTAAGTTCGTCTGTGTTTTCGAAGATTTCGCCGATGGAAACTTGTCCTAAATAGCCTGTATTATTACATTTTTCACAACCTTTGGCTTGAGGCACGGTGGCTGGCAAGTCTAAGGCCATCGATGGGTAGATTTTTTTTATTTGTTCTACTGCAATTGTTAAGTTTTTGCGTTCGCTTTCTTCCAGAGGTTTTTGGATTGCGCAATATGGGCAGACCTTGCGCACCAAACGTTGCGCCATCACCACTCCCAGGGATGGCGCAATCATGAATGGTTTTAGCCCGATATTTGCGAGACGAGGAACAGTTTCGATTGCGCTATTCGTGTGCAAAGTAGACAAGAGCACATGGCCTGTAAGTGCTGCCTGAGCTGAGGTTTCTGCAGTGTCCAAATCACGAATTTCCCCAATCATTACGATGTCCGGATCTTGGCGAAGTATGGCCCTTAAGCCTGACCCAAAACTGTAGCCTCTTTTCTCGTTAATCTGGCTTTGGGTAATTCCGCTTAGGTGATATTCAATTGGATCTTCCAGAGTAATTATTTTATTTTCCGGTTGATTTAGAGCCGTAAGCATTGTGTACAGCGTTGTAGTCTTACCTGATCCGGTTGGACCCGTTACAAGTATCATTCCGTTTGGCAAAGTGAGAGCTTTTTTTAGAATTGTGAGTGTGCGACCCTCAAAACCAAGCTCTTCAAAAGAGAGATTTTTTTGCTTGGAATCGAGTAGACGACAAACAAAACTTTCTCCATATTCCGTTGGGATTGAGGAGACACGAACGTCTATCTTGCGATCGTTGACTTTAAAATAATAACGTCCATCTTGAGGTATATTTGTTACGTTAAGGCGCATGCCGGACTTAAATTTGAGTTGATTCCCAAGATATGAATAAGTGCTTGGGTCCAATTCCAAAACTTTTTGTAAGACTCCGTCTATGCGAAATCGCACTGTGACTGTCTTTTCTTCCGGCTGGTAATGTATGTCCGAGGCACCTGTTTTTAGGGCTCCAACACTTATAAAATTCAAGGCTTCTTCGGAAGTGACTGTTTCGATTTTTTGTTTTAAGGCTCCAAGATTTTCAATTTCTGCCTGGTAAGAATCAATTTTAGCTTCATCAATAATATTTTCCGTTTGAATCGGTGAGGGGCCATCAATGCTTTTGTACGATTCAAGTGCAAATCGTATGCCTGATTCTGATGCCAAATTCACATTTATTGCATAACCATCGTTCTTCAAACGCTTTATAACTTCTTGCGTTTTTGGATTAGTTGGATGGGCAAGTGCCAGACGAATTTTTTTGCCCACTTTGAAGAACGGAACTATAAGTGCTTCGTAGGCGACGCGACTCTCAAGCACATGTAAATAATCCGGATTTATGTGCACCTCGGCTATGTCTATGTAGTTCATGCCCATCTTTTGGGCACGCTCACGAGTCACCTTTTCTTCGAGTTCACGATTGATAGAACCAAGTGGCGTTCCACCTGTTGCAGAGGCCAAGGCTAGGTGTGCATCTGTCTTAACTTGACCCGTCAATAAATTTTGGTCTGCCATTTAATGTAATTTTATCTTTACATTCTAGCAGATTTTTGAGGTTTTTTCCAGTACTTGTGGGTGAACTTTGTACGGTGGCTAAAACAGGCTTGCGAATCCGACCACCAAGCCCGGTAGACAGTTTGCAGCTTTCCATGTGAACCAAAGACCGTAACCAACAAGCACAAGTGAGCCGGCTTGCATGAGTTTTTTGAGCATCCAAGTGTGGAAAACTTCTCTGAGCAAAAGTGTTAAAAGCGCCACAATTATACAGCTTGGAATCCCACCAACAACTATGTTCATTGCGAATACTCCCGGCGAAACCGTGCTTGCATAATCTCCGTACATACTGCCTGCAACAACAATCCAAAATACAATCGCCATTGGGTTCACAATGTTTAATGCAAAACCACGGAAAAAATCCGTTTGGTAAAATTTTAACTTTTGGCGATGCATATTGTGAAATGACATTCTTTTGGGCCTTTCGTGGAAGGTATTTATGCCCATGTTTATGAGCATGTAGGCGGCAAGCGACCACATAATAACCTGCACGATATCGTTCTCTATAAATTTTGCTGCGCCGTAGGTGGCGAGCATCAAATAAAAAATATCTACCAAGATTGAGCCACAATAAACCTGCATTTGGTACCAAAAGCCCTTTTTTGGATTTAAGCCTTCGCGGATTGCAAAAAGGCTAAGCGGTCCTATAACAAAACCCTGGGTAAATCCGAATAAAAGTGCGCTTTGACTTATTAGGCTCATAGCTTCAATGAAACTATTTAGTTTTTGCTACGGAGGCAACAATAAGATTTGCTTCGTCTTTGCTAATGCCTTCAACTTGCATCAAATCTTTTGCGCTAAGTCCTGCTAACTGTGGTGCTTGTTCCAGCCCCGCACTTATAAGTTTTTCTTTTACATCTTCAGGGATTTCTAGATCCGTAACCATCATGATTTGGGCAACTTGAGCCGGACCGGCCACAGCAGTTTCTTCCGTGTCCATTATGTCTACTTCCCAACCTGTTAGTTGTGATGCAAGTCTTACATTTTGTCCACTTTTACCAATGGCGAGTGCCCTTTGGTCTTGAGTCACAAATACCTTTGCCAAATGCTGAGATCCCTCCACTTCAACTCTGGAGATTTTTGCCGGTTTTAAAGATTCTTGAATGAATTTTTTTGGATCTTCGCTCCATGGAATTATGTCTATACGTTCTCCAGAAAGTTCACGCGTAATATTTTGTACACGTACTCCATTTTGTCCCACACAAGCGCCAATCGGGTCTACCTGTGCATCTTTGGACATAACTGCAACTTTACAACGCACTCCAGGTTCACGCGCAACACCTTTAACAATCACAGTGCCCGTCTTAACTTCAGGGATTTCCAACTCCATTAGTTTTTCCAATAATTTTGGATTGGTGCGAGAAATTAGTAGTTGTGGGCCTTTTGTGGTTTTGATTACTTTGTCCAAATAAAGTTTTAGGCGTTGTCCACCGTAATATTGTTCGTTTGGAATTTGTTCACGAGCCGGCAAAAGTGCAGTTACACCACCAAGTTCAACGTAAACTTGATTACCATCAACCCTGTGAATAAGTGCATTTATAAGTTCATTTTCACGATCCTTGAAGGTCTCATACATAAAATCACGTTCCGCCTCTTGGATACGCTGAATTATTACTTGTTTTGCGGCTTGTGCAGCAATACGCCCATATGACATCGGCGTTACATCCGTACGGATTTCTTCGTCTAATTTTATAGCTCTATTCATTTTTTTAGCATCGTCCAAAGAAATTTCTGAATCCGAATCTTCCACTTTGTCTACAACTTTTTTAACAATGTAGATAGTCACAAGCTCAGTTTTTGGGTCGATATTTACCTCTATGTTTTGCTCCTTGTTGCCGTAATCTTTTCTGTAAGCTGTACGAAGAGCGGCCTTCACAATATCCATGATTACATCTTCCGGAAGGTTTTTTTCGCTACATAGTTGACGGACGGCTGCCATAAATTGTTGGTGCATATGTGTGAGTTTAAATTTAGATTGGTAAATAGGGCAGGATACAAAATCCTACCTTAAGTTTATGATCCTGACTAAGAGTATTTTACATATTTTCACCTTTTGAGGCAAGTTCAAAAATTATCTCTGGTGAAAAGCCTTTTGAGGCTAAGAATCTAGCCTTTTTTTGAAAGCATTTCTCACGAGGTAAATCTTTAAAACGTTTTGAAGCTCTTGCTAAAGCCTTGGCGGCAATTTCCTTTTCATCCATGCCCATTTCTTTCCAAATTGATGCCGTTTTTGCGAATGGAATGCCTTTTTTATACAATTTTGAGGCGACTTTAATGTGCCCATCAAAATATATGTTTGAGGCGTTTGTTAAGGCTACGTTTATGAGCAAGTCATCGTTTAAAAAATTGAGTTCTTTTAAACGGTTTATTACCGCCTCTTCTATCTCCGAATCAATGCCTTCTCTTTTTTGCAGTTTTTTGCGCATTTCGGATTCGCTATGCGCGCGCACTGAGAGCGCGCGCATAGCATAATTTAAGTGTTTTTTATAACTTGGGATGTCCATAGGGGAACTTAGCTAGGATAACTTAACGTAGTTGTTACTTTCGCAAGAAGATTGTTATGGCTGGCGCCATGTTTTCGTCTAGCCTCCGCTTACGCTTCGGCTTGGTTAAGCATTTTGTGTTGCAACCTTTTCACGCACGAGCTTTTCCAGCTCTTGAGAAAGTTCTTTGTTCGCCTCAAGGAAAAGTTTTGAATTTTCCCTGCCCTGACCAAGCTTTACCTCTCCATAGCTATAGAAAGCTCCGGCTTTGCGAACAAATTCGTACTTGGCGGCAAGGTCCAGGATGTCGCCTTCGCGTGAAATCCCACGATCGTAAAGGATGTCGAATTCCGCTGTTTTGAATGGTGGGGCAACCTTATTCTTAACAACTTTTACTTTCGTACGATTACCGACAAGTTGACGGCCATCCCCTGTGCCGTTGTCCACTCCTTCGAGTTGACCTATGCGACGGATTTCCAAACGGACTGAAGAGTAGAATTTAAGAGCTTGACCTCCGGTTGTTGTTTCCGGATTTCCAAACATAACTCCTATCTTCATACGGAGTTGATTTAAGAAAACAACTATGCAATTTGATTTGCTGATCGCAGCGGTAAGTTTACGGAGCGCTTGGCTCATTAGACGAGCTTGAAGCCCCATTTGAGCTTCACCCATTTCGCCTTCTATTTCTGCACGCGGGGTTAGAGCTGCAACGGAGTCTATTACTATTATGTCTACAGCATTCGAGCGCACCAGGGTTTCTGTTATCTCTAATGCTTGTTCACCAGTGTCCGGCTGGGAGAGCAAAAGATCGTCCACATTTACACCTATTTTGCGTGCGTAAGCCGGATCAAGAGCGTGTTCAGCATCAATAAATGCAGCTTGCCCTCCTTGTTTTTGCACTTCTGAAATTATGTGCAAGGCAAGAGTTGTTTTACCTGAACTTTCCGGGCCAAAAATTTCTATAACACGCCCTTTCGGTATTCCGCCCCCAAGCGCGAGATCAAGAGATAAAGAGCCGGTTGGAACGGTTTCCACGTCCATGTGGCGTGATTCACCAAGTTTCATAATTGAACCGGTGCCAAAGTTTTTCTCAATTTGAGAAACTGCAAGTTCGAGTGCTTTTTTACGGTTCTCGCCAGCCGTTTGTTTTACCTTTTCTTCCGTCATAAAATGAGGGGTTAAGAAATAAGGATTGTTTAGCCCTATGTTAGGTGAGTGCGCACTCACCGTCAAGGGGGACTTTTAAAAAGCCACTTTACATATATGCCTTTTTTATGCGGAAGTCCTGAATTTTTCCTGAATTAAATTCCTTTAATTATTCTCAAGCGACCTACCATCCTGCATCTTTATTTTTCTGCCTTTTACTCTGTCCAATAGATGGTAATTGTGCGTGGCGAAAATAATTGTTGCGCCTTCTACGTGTAATTTATGAAAAATATCCACAATGCCTGAGGCTGTTTCCGGATCCAAATTCCCCGTTGGTTCGTCTGCGATTATAAGGCGCGGTTCGTGGATTAGAGCGCGGGCTATGCCGGTGCGCTGTTTTTCCCCCCCGGAAAGCATATACGGGAAGTGATGGCGAACGTCCGATAGCCCAACTTTTTCTAGAATTTCAGGTACACGCTCAGCAATTTGACGTTCCGTGTAATCACAAACTTCCATAGCAAAGGCCACATTTTCATAAACTGTTTTTTTGGGCAGTAATTTATAATCCTGAAAAACTATTCCAAGTTTTCTGCGATATTCCTGCAGGGCTTTTGGCGTAAATTTTGTAACTTTGTAGCCATCAACAAAAATATCTCCTGCGGTAAGCTGAACTGCACCTATAAGAGAATGTATAAGTGTTGTTTTCCCGGCTCCGGATGCGCCGGTAAGCCAAACCCAATCACCTCCTTGTATGCACAAATTAACGTTATCCAGAACCATTCGATCACCATATTGTTTTGTGGCGTTTTTGAACTCAATCATGTGTGTAGTATAGTAGTATTAATGAATATCCGAAAATCCATTTTATGTGTAAGTGCTTTGATTGCTCTGTTTTTGGCACCTTTGAGCGCTTTTGCAGTTGTGGACACCACGTCCAGCGAACTTAAAACCGCTACTAATTTGGTGATTCCGAATGGAAACAGTTTGCCTGTTTTGAATGGATATTCTGAGTTTGCCTTTAAGAGTTCCACACAAATTAGCGGAGGGATTGTTGTGAATTATGAAGCCAGACTTGTTTCCGACCCGTGGTTTGACAGTGAATTGCCACAAATTCAGCTTTTGATTTATTCGTATGCCTCGCAAGAATCTGCTGAGAGTGCGTTTAACGAAATAGTCGCCAGGGATGATTTTGATAACGGGGAAAAAAGCATTTTGGAAAGTACTGTTGATACAATTCTCTATCAAACTAAGGAGGACGGAGCATATTCCGATGTGTTTTCCACGGTTATTTCCGAATATGTATCTTTGCATCTTGTCCATAAAAATGGAAATTTGATCTTCCAAAGTAGCCTATATAGAGCTGATGGCGAATTTAATTCAAAAAATTTGCAAACTTATGCAGATGCCATCGCGGACACAACGGTTGCTAAAAGCATTTTGGAAACCGCCACCGAAAAATCAAAAACCGCACTCGCAATTTTGTTTCCACCCAGCGATGCCGAGTTCAAATCAAGCAGTGAAAGTTCTTCTGTGAATTTAAGTGAATCATACGAAATCCCAAGCCACGGAACGGTTAATTTGAGCGTGTACGTTAGTGATGTTAACGGAGCCACCGGTACTATTTTGGATTCTTCGGGGATTTCCACCGCGGAAGAGGGTGATCTTTACGTTTACATAAATGGAAATGGACAAATTCTTGCCGGAATTTATGCGCCAAATTTTGATGCGGATTGCGATATTGATGGAGGTTGGTACCGTCTTACAAGCCCGGAGTCCGTGACTCCTTACGAGTGGAATGATGTTGCGCTACATTATGGGGTTGGGGGTTTTTCTCTTGGGATAAATGGCGAAACTGTGGATAGTTGCACCGTTTCTCAACCACGTTCTGCAAAAAATTTATATCTTGGGGATTTCCCTGGGGATTCCATTGCGGAAAGTATGATTGGCTACGTTGATGCGATTACTGCGGATTACAGTCTTACCGATTTTGGAGAAAAATGGGACGACGTTTTAACGGATCAATTGTTTTTGGATCTGCCGAATACCGATGCGGATTTAGCCGTTTTTCAATACTTAAAAGAGGAGGGGGTTTTTATGGGAAGTGATGGGATGCTGTACCCGGATAGAGTTTTGAATCGGGCGGAAATGGTTAAAATAATTTTAAAGGCTTTTAACAGGAACCCCGATGCGGGAAATATGGTGCCGTTTTGGGATGTGCCGATTGATGCTTGGTATCGAAAATACATTGCAAAAGCTTATGATATTGGCATGGTTATTGGCCACAGCGATTTGTCTTTTGCGCCAGATGCCCAAATTAATAACGCCGAGTTTTTTACCATGCTTTACAGGCTCCGTGGCTCAAAAAGGATGGATTATGACGATGCCTTTACGGACGTTATCGAGGATGATTGGTATGCGCTTGGGGCCGAGTTTGCTTTTGAAAACGGTCTAGTTAGTGGGGATTTGTTTACGCCTGAAGAAACTATTACGCGCAGGGAGGCGGGGAAGGTCCTTTATATTTTGCTTAAATCCATTTGACTATGCCCGAAGTTACAGAATTACAACATTTGATCACGCGATTTTTGGAGCATTTGGAAGTAGGCAAAAATAAGGCTCGCAAAACGGTCGAAAATTATCATCATTATCTGCAAAGATTTTATGATTTTTTTGAAGGACGGGATATTGGGACTTTAAGTTTGGATGACGTGCATAAGTACCAACTTTTTTTGAATCGATTTGTGGATTTGCACAACAATGCTCTTGGCGTTAAGACTCAAAATTATCATATGATTGCTTTGCGGGCGTTTTTAAAATATTTGGCTAGGCAAGACATTTCCACGCTTTCGCCGGAAAAAATCGACCTTAAAAAAATTCCGGAAAGGATTGTGGATTTTTTGACGCGGGATGAAGTTGAAAGGCTTTTTGATGCAACTAATTTGGGCAAAAAATCAGATATGCGAGATAGGGCGATGCTTGAAACTTTGTATTCAACGGGACTCCGTGTTTCGGAACTTGTTTCGCTAAATCGCTCGCAAGTTGATTTGGAAAGGCGTGAGTTTACGGTGAGAGGTAAAGGTAAAAAGCCAAGAATTGTATTTTTGTCGGAGCGGTGCGTTAAATATTTGCGAATGTATTTGAGCGAAAGAGTGGATAACTGGGAGCCTGTTTTTATAAGTTATGGGCGAAATAGGGAGGACGAGGATTTGGGACTTGGCGAAAAGCGCAGATTAACGGCGTATACCGTGCAAGAAGTGGTTAGGCGTGCTTCAAAGCTTGCGGGGCTTGGCAAAAAAGTGACTCCGCATGTACTTAGGCACTCGTTTGCAACAGATCTACTCCACAATGGCGCAGACATCCGTTCCGTGCAGGAAATGCTAGGGCACGCATCAATTACAACCACGCAAATTTATACTCATTCAACCAACGCGAGGTTAAGGGAGGTGCATGAGAGGTTTCATAAGTAGGGAGAAAAACCCAGTAAATCTGAGAAGTGAGAATTTTTTGGCGTTAAATCCCTAGTGCCTCAACTTCCTGATTTACAACATCTAAAACCTCCTTGACCAAACCTTCTAACTTCTCCCTATCGTAGCTAGTGTCTGGAACAGGGCTTCCAGATGAATTTATGGTCCAAAGACCATTCGGAGTGTCCATTCCACTTCTTGTGACCTTGAAGGTTACTATACCAGAATCCTGATTCCTACCACTTCCATCAACGAACCATTTTCCACTATTGTGTAAGTCTATACCCACCGAATCTAAAAGATTAAACCCATTTATCCTTCCGGATGGATCAAAACCGTTCCACACGAACTTTAGGGTTACCCCTGAAAACTCACCCTTCGTGGCCCTTGGTAGAATTTCGACATATCGCAAGCCTATTCTTGATATTGACTGAAAACACACCCCCTCACGTGTATCACGTTTAGCAAATGATGATTGGGGTGATGGATTTGCATAAATCGAATCAATCCAAGCCTTGCACTGCGCTGTCAAATCTCCTCCATCCAAATTTAACTCTAGAGCCATAGTGATTAAAATAAAAAATAGATATTTACTTTACCCCCCCCAAAAAAAACCGCAAGGGAAAGCTAAAAAACGGGCCTTAGCAGAAAAGTTACTCCACACGTACTTAGGCACTCGTTTGCGACTGACCTGCTCCACAATGGCGCCGACATCCGCCCTCCCCGTTCACGTTTGAAAAGCGCCACTAGGAATTAGGAGTCCTGTCAAAAGTGCAGTGCTTTATGCACTCAGTGCGAGTTCTCTTAAAAACGTGGAAACTGTTTTGTAGCCTTTTTTGATGGCTTTTTTCTCTATTTCCTTTTTATCTGCTGTGCTAACGCGGAAACGGATCACCTCTTCCTGTTTATCTTTATATTCTTTTTCCGCCAAAATGAGGTTTGGCAAATCAAAAAGCAATGCCGGCACGTCTTGATTTAAAAAATTTTGGTCGATATTGGCTTCACTACAAACTACGCGCGTTTGCAATTTGCCAATGGGCTTGAGTGAGTACTCATATTTTCTATTGTTGACCGTGATTGAGTACTTTGAGGATGATTGTTTTGGCATAGGTTTTAGTATTATTTTGTAGCTACGTTATAAATTAATGTGGACATGTTTGCAATCAATAGATTTTGCGTATATGCGCCTTGTGAGTTAAAATTCATAGTAAGAGTAATAAAATTTAAAAATGTACAATGGCCCTTTACAAACTTCCGTCTTGTTGAGGGGTTCACTCTCGAGAGTGAATTGGACTACATTCCGCAATTGGTGCAAGGGGTTTACAAAACTACAATTTATTGACGCGTTTACCGCGCGCGGTGAATTGAGCCACATTCCGCGATTGGCGCAAGGGTGCCCGCCTACACTGGGGTCCTAACTACCATCCGTACTCATAACAAATCTAAATGATTCTTAGCCCATACCAACTCAAAGAAAATGAAACGAAGGTGCTCCAACCGTACGCGGTGATGAACCGTGCAACGCGTGGGAGGAAAATCGAAGAAATGGAGGACAAAAATCGTCTGCCATTCCAGGTTGATAGGGACAGAATTATTCATTCAAAAGCGTTCCGCAGACTTAAAGACAAAACGCAGGTTTTTGTTTCGCATCACGGGGACCACTACAGAAATCGACTAACGCATACGCTTGAAGTGGCGCAGATTGCACGAGATTTGGCACGAATGCTGGGGCTTAATGAGGACTTGGCGGAAACAATCGCACTTGCTCATGACTTAGGGCACACGCCGTTTGGGCACGCCGGAGAAACGACTTTAAACGAGTGTCTTGCGGAATACGGTCTACATTTTGAACACAATGAGCAAAGCAAACGCATAGTTACCGAGCTTGAGCACAGTTATCCGGATTTTAACGGGCTAAATTTGAGTATTGAAGTGATTTACGGCCTAATGAAACATGAAACTACTTGGGACAGGCCGGGTTTGGAAGACGGGGTTCACCCTTCGCTCGAAGCACAGATTGTAAATCTTGCGGACGAAATTGCTTACCAAAATCATGATGTTGATGATGGGCTTAGAAGCGGGCTTTTTAAAGAGGAGGATCTGAAGAATCTGGCCCTTTGGGGAACTGCCTCCGAATATGCAGAAAGATATTATGGCTATATGGACGACCCCAAAATCAGAATCGCACGCACGGTTAGCAAAATGATTGGGATAATGATTGATGGGACTGCAAAAGAAACCAGCGAGAGGCTCGGCTTGTTTAAAATCGGCACACTGGAGGACGTTTATAAGTGCCCGGAAAAACTTGCACTATTCCCACAAAAAATGGCGAGAGCCAACACGGAGCTAAAAGAATTTTTGATGAAAAATCTGTACTTTAGCGAGGAGGTTTTGAGCCATGCAAAACATGGGCAGGGAATTATAAAAGAGCTTTTTGCAAAACTTATGGCGGAAGGCAAAAGTCCGGAAGAAGTTAGAGATTTCCTTTCGGGGATGACTGACTCTTTTGCTGAGGATTTGCTCCTCCAATAATAGTCGGGATTCTTGGACCACTTGATTTTTGTGCCAGGCTTGCTTGGGCGATTTTTTGAGGTTCTTCCGGCTGAATCGACTGTTTGTCTTTTAACATTTCCATGAGGACTTTTTGGCGAATTAAAGCCCGCAAACTTTTGTCTTCAATTTGAACTCCTCCTGTTGTAAAAAGTGAGGTAACTGATTTTTCCAAGTTTGCGAATTTTTCTTTTTCTAAGGCTTTCGCTTCAAAAAGTTGTACCACTTTGTTATCCGGATCGCGGATCAAAAGTCTCTGGCAGATGTCTACCACGTCTTGGTACTTACCTTCTTGAGTCCACATACCAAGCAGTTCAAGCACAACATCCGTGTCGCGCTTGGCTATAGCGGATTCTTTTTGTTCACCTGTAAAAACAATGTTGCCGGCTTTGTGAGCAAGCAGATAAAGCAAGTATAAAAATCCACCACCAACCAGGAAGACTACCGGCAAAAACTGGTTCATCTCAAGCGCAAAGTTGAAAGCAACGTGGATTGCCATTGCAATGAAAAGTCCTTTAAAAAGAGTTACTTGGCGAAAGGCGTTGGCTTCGTTTGTACCTAAAATTTTAGACAGAATCTGTATGCTTTTTGAGCGTTCGCCCATCCAAATTTTTGCTTCAAGAATTGGCATGGAAAATTTTGCAATGCCATAAAAATATCCAAAAATTCCTGAGAACACGGCGTGCCCCAAAACTGTAAAAATGGACCTAAAAACCATCGGGAAAACCGCCTCAGCAATTGAGGATGAATTTTGCCAAATTTGGTAAAAATAAGATATATTTTCCACAAATGCGAAGCCAAGTCCCGCTAAAATTGAATATTCGACCGCGTCGTTTATGGTTTGAATCCCAATGCGCGTTTTGTCTATAAATCGTACTACTCCGCTTTTGACCAGTTCTTCCAAAACCCCTACCACAAGCAAGGTTAATATTGAGGCTAGTCCGGCAACGGCTACGTTATTTGAAATCAACGCATACAAATCAAACTCCGGGAACCAAACCCAAAGATAATCATATAAAATTATCAGTGGAATCACGGTGAACGTTCCCAAGAAAAATGCCAAAAAAAGTGGTCCGCGTGCAGTTTTGCGTCCCTTAAAAATGAGGTAGGACCAAATTATTGCCGGAACTAGAGCCAGCACTATTGTAATGGCCAGCGTTCTAAGCTCCTCTTGTGTGAATGATTCGAACATGACACTATTTAAGCTGATGATTTGTCCTAAATGCAAATACAAAAGTACTTCCGTGGTCGACTCTCGAGAAGCAAATGAGGGGCGATCGATTAGAAGACGCCGAGAATGTGATAAGTGCCATCACCGTTTTACCACTTTTGAAAAGGTTGAGACGGCGAATTTTATAGTAATCAAAAAAGATGATTCACGAGAGAGCTATGACCGCAGTAAAGTTGAGCGCGGAGTTTGGCGAGCTTGTGAAAAGCGCCCTGTTACCCAGGAGAAAATCAATGGAATGCTGGACGCGCTGGAAGAAGTTTGGAGCGGTAGCGGTAAAGAAGTCCCCGCAGATATAATAGGCAGAGACGTGATGCATGCACTTAAAATGATAGATGAGGTTTCTTATATTCGTTTTGCATCGGTTTATAGGCAATTTAAAGACGTAGAAACATTCAAACAGGAACTGCAAAAACTCTTGGACAAGTAGGCTGATTTGAGGTATAATTGCACGATCTAAATAAAAACAAAAAAAATGCTTCGTCGACCTATACTCACGATAATGCTTTCCTCCATTTTTTTCATTATCACCTTGTTGGTTGGCATACTTAGCAACGAGAATGTGCGTGTATCACTTTTTAATGAACCTGTTATTGTCTTAACGGGCATACATTTTGACTTAATTAGCAGGGTGGAACCGGATGAACTTGAGGCTGATAGCGGAATTACAATCGGCGAAAATACTGTTATCGCAAAATATGGAGAATGGTCTTATTGCGATTATATTAAGCCGGATAGTTCCAATTATAGTGTAAGTTTGGAATCCGTTACGGTGGATCCCAATATAGAAAAAGATGAGATTTTTATGGTTGATATGGCCTTTAAGAATACAAGCAATACAAGGATTTTTTCTGCTGAAAGTGGGTGTAGTGAGGTGCCCGTGTTTAATGTTGGGACACAAAATTCTCAAGATAGAAATTCTTTGTTTGGAGGCGCTGATTATGCAATCTCCGGATGGGCAAATCCCCGACGCGTTAAAATGAGCGAATCATTTGCAAATCCCGATCAAAGCTTTCATGTGGTTTTTCAAAGTTTGGCACCAAATGAAGATAATATTTATAGAGAATTCTTCCAGCCTGTTATAGAAAATGAGGCTTGGATCTCCGACGTATTTGGGGTGGAAATCCCGGTTGGAACGCCTACAGATGAGATGGAAAATAATATTCAGTACGTGTCCAACGTGTCTATGTCCGCAAAAGAGTTGGAAGGGCTAACTCGGAGTCTAGAAATTACGCTTTCCGACCAAATGATGTATGCACGATTTGGCGAAACGCGAGTTTGGAGTATGCAAATTTCAAGTGGTGCCGGTGATACCCCAACTCCACGCGGAGATTACCAGGTTTTATCGAAACAAGAACTGCGCATCGGAGGAAAATGGCCTCATTATAGAATGCCTTATTTCCAGATGTGGGATAGCCGTGGATATGGAATCCATGCTTTGCCTTACCTGGCAACTGATGGCGGAACGTTTTGGTCTGAGGCGCTAACTCACATTGGGACTCCGGTAAGCCACGGATGCATACGAACCTTATCTGAAGATGCAATAACCCTGTATAGCTTTACTGATATTGGAACGCCGGTTTGGATACACTAAGCCTATTTATGGATAAAAAAGCTGTAATCGACATAGTCCTGCATTCTAAGGTTTTAACACCTCGTCAACGCTGGATTGTGGTGCGCAAAGTTAAACAAAATGAAATGACTGAGGAAGAGCTCGTGCGGATTTCAGACGTAATCCAACGCGAACAAGAATTTGTGGACGGGGCAAGCCCGGAAAGTGATGGGGAATATGAAGAGCGTTTAAAAGAATGGTATTTAAAATCGCAAAACTTAAAAAGAACAGATCTCGCTTATGAGCGCTTTGAGAATGAAAGAGAAGAAACCGTTACGGAAGAGAGAAATGCCGATGAACTTTTAAAATCATTAAATCAAGATTGAATATGGGTGCGGAACAGGCTGACAATCCGGAAAAGGGGAAAGAAAAAATCAAAGATAAAAAAGACTTCGCAGGTTTGAAGCTTCATGATATGCCGGAAAAATTTACGGCAAAAGAAGTGGCACAAAATGCCATGGCGAAAAAGCTTGGCTTGGAACAAGAATTCTCAAATGACCGCGATCCGGAAAAACGCGTGCAAGGTGCTTTGGAGGCAATGGCTGAGTTGAGAAATGAACCTTTAAGAACGATTGATGCGTCTAAATTGAAAGCATCTCCTTTGGATATTGCGGAAGCAAAAAGCACCCCCGAAGACTTAGCCAAAAAAACATTATGACCACTCAAAGCGGAGCATTGTCGCTCGAACAAGTACTGATCTCTTGGGAAAAAGAGGAGATGAAAGTTGAGGAAAAACTCAATATGCTCGAGACCGTAATTCTGCAACATTTAAACCTTAATCACAGCGTGGATTATTACGAAGAAAAGGGTAGATTTTTGGAACGTTTTGGTGCCGGATTTGTACACGGATATTTTAATATTTTGCAGGATGTTTCTTTTTTGCTACTAGACCCAATTCATATCTTTGATTTACTTACGACTTTAATCAAAAACATGTTGGCGCACCCCTTCCAAACAATAAAAGCTATGTGGCAAACTTGGACTTATTATTATACCCATGGAGCTTTTGGGCTTGGCATGATGATGGCTGAAATAGTTTTGGGCTGTATTATTGTGGCAGTTGGCGGACTGATCGCTGGAGAAAAACTGGTGAGTTTGCTCAAAACGGCGTCACAAACTTTTTGTGGTGGGGTTAGTTCGGGTGTTACTTATATCCCGGAGAAACTGGCCGGTTTGGCAAAAAATATGGTTTCCGGCGTGAGCCTAAGTAAAAGCATTTTTAAGGAGGCAATTAAATCTCCAAAAACACTTTTGGCGGACGCCATTTCCTCCATTGATGCCGGCACGGCGTTTGGCAAATTTAGAGATTACAAAGTTTGTGCCGATTATTTGAAGAGCTGAGCTTAAAGCTTTTTTTGCTCAACGAGCTTTTTTATCTCCACCTTAATAATTGTATTGCGGAGCATTTTTGTGACCTTGAATTCCCAGCCACCGATTATAACACCTTGGTTTTTGCGCGGTAGATAGCCCAAAGAATCCACAATTATAAAACTTACGGTTTTGTATTCCGGATGCTTAAATTTGATTTCTGTCAGTTCTGTAATCTCATCAAGTTCAGTGCGGCCATCAAGTTCATAAAGGTTTTCGCCGAGCTTTTTGATGTGTTCTTCCACCACGTCTTGTTCGTCTTCAATATCTCCAACAAGTTCCTCAAGCAAATCTTCCATAGTTATGATTCCTGCGGTTCCACCGTGTTCATCCAAAACCACAGCCATGTGCATGCGCTTTTTTTTGAATTCCAAAAACAAATCATGAACGGTCATGCCTTGTGGGACTTTTAAAGGTGAAAGCAATTTGAGTTGGCGCAAAGTAAGTTCCTCCGGATTTTCGCCTTCGTGCAAGGCGCGGAGCAGTTCTTTTGTCTGCAAAATCCCAACAATATTGTCTATTGTGTCTCTGTAAATCGGTATGCGTGTGTGGGTATGGTGGACAACAAATTCGGAGGCTTCTTTTAAGGAATATTCTTCGGGAAGTGCGTCAACGTGGACGCGTGGAGTCGCAAGTGAATCAACTTTTATATCGTTAAATTCCAGAGCATTTTCTATAAATTCCAACTCGTCTTTGTCTATTGTGCCTTCCTCGGCGCCAATTGATGCCATTGCAATGAGTTCTTCGTCCGTAACTTCAATGTGGTGTTTTACCCCCATAAGTCTTTGAACTCCGTTTACCAAAAGATCCAAAAGAAAAATGAGCGGAGTTAAGATTGTGGCGATTACATAAAGTGGCATGGCGATGCGCGGACCCAAGCTTTTTGCAAAATTACTGGCAAGAGATTTTGGAGCTATTTCTCCGAATATTAAGACCAAAAAAGTTGCTATTCCCATTGCGATTCCAAGCCCGGAAGATTTGAAATATTCGGTAGCTATAACTGTAATTAATGATGAAATTGCTACGTTTACAAAGTTGTTTAAAACCAAAATCGTGATTAGGGTTTTGTGATGTTGTTTTTTTAGTTTTGCCAAAAAATCCGCACCCGGGATTTCTGCCTCAACCATTGTGCGAACCTGCGCCGGCGTTAGGGTCATTAGAGTTGTTTCACTTGCCGATGCGAATGCTGAAACAAAAAGTAAGAAAATGACTAGGACGATGTATGTGCTCACCTCTTAATACTAGCAAATTTTTGAGATTAAGACAAGGAGGGAGGTACGGAGTATGTGCTCATACACAGATTTTTTGCGGTAAAAAGAAAATAGCGGGCTAGCACCCTTCCTATTTTGACTGTTTTGTGTTATGATATATCCGTAAAACGTCTCCCCCTAAATTCTATATATATGGTTAAGGACTCTCCCGCAGATACGCCCCAAGTACCATTGCATGTTGCGCCACATGAGATGCTCAAAGAAAATGCTGGAGATGAAGTTGTTAAACAGAATGTATTAACTTGGATAAAGGCGTTCTTTACAAATATAGAACAAGCGAAAGTGCGGGAAAATAAGGTTGGTTTAAGGCGATTACTAGAAGGGATTTCTGCCAACCAAAATGTTAATTTTGTGCCCGGATGTCTTGATGATGGATATGATGATTCAAGAGCAGATTTAGGGCTTATCGATGGCAAAACCTTTGGTCAATTAGTCGGCACTATGAATGTCGACAGTATGGGTGTGGCGTTCTTCTTGGACGTTAGGAGCAGTCCAATTCTGCGTGCAGTGCAAATTGATAAAAGTGGAAAATACATAGTGCCTAATGATCAATTAATACGACCTGTTTTTGGTGGACAAAATAGTGCTGGAAGTGGACAGGTGGTAGTTGATGATGAGAATGTTGTGAAGTTCTATCCTGCAAAAAATATGCCACTAGAGAGGATTAGAAGTGGGATCGTGAATCCGCTCACGTTATCTCTTGATAATGCGTTGGATTCATTCGATACGGCCAATGCCAGCAAGAAAGCTTTGTATGAAGCTCTCTATTTTTGGTGTGAGGATAATGAGGTTGTATTGCATGCCAGGAGTCTTGTATCAAACTGGACTCCTCCTGGTGAGGACAAAAAGCGGGAAAGGATCCGAAGGTTAAGCTCAAGTAATGAAATTCCGGATAGTGCGGGAGAATTTGTTAAAGATGCGGTTGCAGATGGGGAAACTTATAAAGTGTATTTAAAAAAAATAAATGACGATAGTTATGAGCTCCTGGTTTATAGAGAAGCTGTTCGGAGTGATGGCACAAAAAGATATGATTTTGTGAGGTGATCACGATTTTTGTTTTCATTAAGTTTTGTAGCTTAAGCCCGCGGGTTCTGCTATAAATTGGGCATGAAGATATTTTCACACGAGCTTAGGGGAATGTTCCTGGAGGCGGTTACCAAAACTTTCCCGGAACTTAGCCAAGAAGAGGTTTTTGCAAATACCACACTTGAGGAGCCACGGGACATCAATCATGGAGATTTTGCCTGTGCGGTGGCATTTAAACTGGCAAAAAAATTGCATCAGAACCCGCAAGAAATCTCGGAAAAAATCCTCGAAAATTTCCCAAAAGATTTCCGCATAGAAAGCATTAGTTTTGCCAATCCCGGATACTTAAATATAAGGCTGAGCCATATGTGTCTTGCCGAGGCTTTAAAAAGTTTGGAGCAGGGATTTTCGGTAGAAAATCCCGGTGCGGAACATGCGAGACCAATTGTGATTGATTACAGTAGTACAAATGCCGCAAAACACATGGGTGTCCACCACATCATCACTACGATTTTAGGTGACGCGCTTGCAAATCTATTTAGTTTTATGGGCTACTCTGTGGTGAGAATCAATCATCTTGGCGACTGGGGCACACAATTTGGAAAGATAATTTATGCGCTTGAACATTGGGGTGATATGAAAGCAGTCGAAAAAAATCCAAATGAGGAGCTCTCCAAGTTATATGTAAAATTTTGCGAGGAGGAGGAGAAAAATCCTGACTTAAGCGAAGAGGCTAGAAAGATTTTTAAATCTCTGGAAGATGGGGATGAGACCAGAATTGCAACTTGGAAATGGATTGTGGCGGAAAGTCTTAAGGATTTACAGAAGATTTTTGCGAGGCTTGGCGTGCAATTTGATCATATTATGGGTGAAAGTTTTTACTTAAAAATGGCGGATGAGGTGATAAAAGACGGCTTGGCTAGAAAATTGCTTAAAGAGGGCGAAGGCGGGGCACTTATATTCCCAATGGGTGAGGAGGCAGTCCCGGCACTACTCAGGAAGGGCGACTCGACCACGCTTTATTTAACCCGCGATGTGGCGACTATAAAATACCGCGTGGAGACTTGGCATCCGGAGGCGATTTTGTACGTTGTAGACAGGGCGCAATCACTACATTTTGAGCAGAATTTTGCTGTGGCTAGGGCGTTTTCTTATGCGGAAGACAGCGGTCTTGAACATATTAAGTTTGGAAGGATGAGCTTTGAAGATAGTGCTATGAGCACTCGTAAAGGGAATGTGATTCGATTGGACGCAATGTTGGATGAGGCGGTTGCGAGGGCTGGGCAACTTGCCGTTAAACGTGGAAGCGAATTGCCACGTGCGGAACTTTTTGCACTTACGGAAACCATTGGAGTGGCCAGCACAAAATATGCAATTTTGTCTCAAGACAGAAATAAAGATATTATTTTTGATTGGAACAAAATCATAACTTTAGAAGGGAATTCTGCTCCATATCTTTTGTATTCTTATGCGAGGGCAAACAGTATAATCGGAAAGGCCGGTGACACGGTTTTGAGCGGAATGCCTGCACTTAGGGACGATGCGGAAAAACTTTTGGTGCGCAAAATGCTCAAATTCCCAGAGGCTTTAGAAGGCGCGCTTAATGAGCGTAAACCTCACATAATCGCAACCGCACTGTTTGAGCTTTGCCAGGAATTTAATCGATTCTATTCTACTATGCCGGTTTTGAATGCAGAGAATGAAGCTGATAGGCGCACAAGAATTGGAATCGTGCATGCGTTTATGAATGAGCTAAAAAGCGGGCTTAGTATTTTGGGAATTCCGGTTCTGATGAGGATGTAATGTGTGGCGAAGGTGTGTGGCAAAGGGGATGAGGCTGTGTTGGGCGAAGGTGGTGGGGCTATTCGCCCGGCATGGGGTGAAAGAAGAAATCTAAGAGGGTCGCTCAAAGAATATTTGCCATGCGAAAGAGAAGGGCAATGATGGTTTCATGATGGTTTTTACAAAGCCAGGGTGAGTACTTGCTCACCGTGCAATATTCTTGGACTTGCGCTAGTTGAAGTTGTGCTTTTTGGATGCTTTTGTGAGGATTTTTGGTGCGGATTTTGATAGAATTTAGGTAATATTTAACCTGTTAATTTATGGAAACTACAAATGGAAATCTGCTTGGCGCCGGTACGCAACTAAGCGACAAAGAGCTACTAAAACTTTGCGAAGAATTTGGTAAGAGGGCTCTACTTTGGCGAAGAAAATTTATTGGATTACTTCCTGAGGTAAAGAGGCGAAGGCTTTATGAAAAACGTGGGTTTAATTCCATTTTTGAATTTGCATTTAAGCTCGCAGGTTTAAGCCAAGATCAAGTGAAAAGGGTACTTAACTTAGATGAAAAATTTGTGAATAAACCGGCACTTCATAATCTGTTGGTTTCGGGTAAC
>Ga0265292_1000893_pt1 | contig 31775 bp, 33 predicted proteins | sample Munlanlewell296A_FD_189080 | JGI IMG/M metagenome (GOLD analysis project Ga0265292, IMG submission 189080) | Leachate microbial communities from a municipal landfill in Southern Ontario, Canada - Leachate well 296A | ecosystem: Engineered > Solid waste > Landfill > Unclassified | place: Canada... | reverse complement strand
TCCGACAACGCTTCCCGGTCAAACGCTTTCTCGAACTTGTCCACCACATGCGCGTACGTATCTTCGGGAACGAGTTGTATCATCGCCAACCGTTCCGCAGCGGTACGGTTCTTTTCGTTTTTCCCTACGATTATCCGGCGGAACAGGTTGCGTTTGCCCAGTTGTTTCACATACACAAAATGCCAGCGGGCGTACGTGTCTGTAGTGATTATCAAAAACGAGGTTTTGTAGTTTGCCGGTAAAAGATTGAACACTGCGCGCGTATATTTCTGCAACCCGCGGTCAATATCGGTAATCACATCTTTCTTTACGACAACCAAGAGTACCGGCAACGGCGTCTCAGTACTTGCCTCCGCGATTTTTGTTACACCCGCACCGCGGGTAACCTCGCTGTCGGGCAATACCACCTGCTGGTTCGCGTAGGTATATCCCAAAGCGGAGGCCAGCTTGCGGATCCCGTCGACTGACTCCAGTTTTTGTAATACCTGAAAAAGCTCTTGTTCTGAATACATTATTGTTTATACCTATTAACCTATAAATACTTCTTCTGTTATGATTACTAGTATTATAATACTTTCTACATGAATTTGACACTCACCCCGGTACTCATGTATGATTGAACAATTATGAATCAAACACGGTTTAATAATATGACCAGGCATTATAGTTTTAGTATTGAGCTTAGCGTTTCCGAGCGTTACCGTAACGTACCGTATGGCGTGGATATAAACTTTGATCAACTGCTGAAGGATAAAAATATTAAAGGAACCTTTGACAGGTTTTCTGTGATTGTAAAAAAGGTTGACAGTATCACCGGTGAACTAAAGGATGTACACTTCAACCTTTCAGACAGTTTTCTCACTGAAAACAAAGGTAGGGTAAACTGGTTGATTGAAGACACCGCAGAAAAGAATTATGTTATTTTCTATGACACAAAAGAAAACGGCCCGTTTAAACCACACGATTATATTGGCCTTATCGGCAACGGCGACTGCCTCCGGTTTAATGACGGTAAACCTCATGCGCTTCATGTAGGGATGCATTCTAACCCCATCGCTATTGACTGGGACGGTGACGGTATGATTGATATCGTGACTCCTCAGATGTATTCTCATACACTGGGAAGCCCATGGTTCCCGGTAAGATTTTTCAGGAATGAAGGCACGAACGTTAACCCGCTTTTTGGTGATGGTATACCTCTGAAAGGCATAAACGGGAATAAGTATGAGTATTTAAAATGCGGAATCGATATTGAAATCTGTGATTGGAATGGGGATGGGCTACAGGATATGCTAGTATACCCTTATAGCAACGCTGAACGCCAGAATGCCGTGTATGTGTACATAAACACCGGTAAAAAGGATGGGGCCGGGTTGCCGCTGCTCGAATTGAAACATACGCTCGAAGTACTTCCTCCCAAAGGTTTATGTACCTGTATGAAAGTGGTGGACTGGTTTGGCGATGGGAGAAAAAGTTTGTTAATCGGTTACATAGGTACCGAAAAAACTTACGTGAACAAGGATGATCCTCTGTGGTTTAAAGCTAGCGCGCAGGAAAAGGAAAGCGCGCAATGGCCAAGATGGTATTATAAAAACAAGATAGTTCTTATGGAAAACGTATCACAGGATAATGCGTACCCGGAATTTAAGGATCCTGTTGTCCTTACGACAGGTGATGGTATGAATATCAGCAGTTATTCTGTCTCAAGTTTTGATGTAGTAAAACATAATAGAAACAGCAACGGGCCGGATTTACTGGTGATGCGCGGCTCAGACGAATTCCATAAGGGGTTTGCAGGAATTGAGTATTACAGAAATACGGGAGATAAATCGCGTACGGTTTTTGAGCCCTGTGGGAAGCTACAAAACATCGCCGACCGGAGTTCGCTCTACTTCAGGGATGTCAATACTCCTGCTTTCAAGGGGCTTCTGGTAAGCCACGGCAGCTCCGGCAGTAAGATCAAGTATTACAGGTTTGATGGATATGACGACAACGGCCTTCCGCTTTATACGGATAAGGGTTTCATAATGCAGCGTAACACCTATATGAATTCATATTCAGGTTTTGCACAGGGTTCACTATGTGATTGGGACGAAGATGGCGACTGGGACATTATCACGGGCTGTGAGACCGGATTTATTACAAGGTCTGAGAATACAGGAACACAAAAGTATCCGGTTTTCAAAGATTTTGAAGTTTTGGAGCAGGGCGGCAGGCCCATAGAACTTCTGAATGGTCCGTTTGACGATCCGGGTTCGTTTATGGAAGCGAATATAGGACAGACCGCGCCGATGTACATTGACTGGGATGCTGACGGTATACTTGACCTGCTTGTAATTATTGGCCAAAGATTTTATTTTTATAAAAACAGAGGGACATCGGGAAAGCCAATACTCGAGAAACCTGTCGAGATAAAGGCGGACGATGGAAAGACAGTGGCAAAGCACAGGAACAAACCTGCCGTTATCGACTGGAACGGTGACGGACTTCCCGACATAATCGGGCATGACGGCGAGGAAAACGGACTGTATCTTTTCAAACACTACAGGGATGAAAAAACCGGGGAACTGAGGTTGGCGGCAGGCATACCGTTTGAATACCGGGATGGCGGCCCTGTGGTACCAAAAGTGTGGCACAGATATACCAAGTACTTCAATGCAGCCGATTGGAAAGGGAACGGTAGCTACGACATTTTTCTCAGCACCTGCGACCATATACTATATCTAGAAAATGTTGGGACTAATAATAACCCAGCTTTTTTACAGCCTGTCAGGTTCAAAATTGAGGATAAGCCAATATCTATAGGGCACCATGTATCAACTCCTTTCCCGGTTGACTGGGACAAAAGCGGAAAGATTGACCTACTGGTATCCGGTGAATCAGGATTGTTCCATCTATTCAGGCGTAACTACCTTGATGGCGTGCATAAAAAAATAGGCTATAAAATCACTTAGCAATAAAAGTTTTGTTTTGGTTACACTTTTGGCTGTTTATCGTCAAGTTTAGGTTCCGGCGGTATACGGTTACCTATATTATCAAAATCCTTAAGAGCTTCTTCATACTCTTTTAGAATACGCTGTGTGATAGTATCCCGCATATCCTGAGTAATAGGATGCGCAACATCCTGGTAAGTACCGTCATTCCGTTTTTTCGCGGGCATACACACGATAAGCCCTTTATTTCCCTGGACAACTTTTACGTCACGTATAACGAATACGTTGTCAAATGTTATTGTTACAAATGCCTTAAGTTTTTCTTCATTCCTTGGCACTACGCGTACTTCTGTAATTTCCATCTGATAGCCTCCTTAATTCATAATGCTTGTACATACACAGAGTAGGTAGCAAACGTCTTATTTATTCAAAACAACCGCACCGCCGGGTGTTGTAGATGTTACCCAAACACGCCAACGCGGAAATTTGCCGTTGACGTATTTCTTCAACTTAACTCCTGCTGCCCTGTTTGGGAGAAACGCGTACACCGCCGACCCTGAACCCGTCATTAGCACGGTATCCAGCCCGGCGGAAACTAACGTTTCCTTCACAGTACACACCTCGGGGTAGCGATTGAACACTGTTGGTTCTAAACAATTGTAAAGAACATCAGCGCTGATGCCTTTATTTTTGACATGCGCAACTATATCATTTATTCTACCTTTTCCATATTTTTTTGTCAACTTTCCACGTTGTTTTTGCTCCGCAATAAAGCTATCATACGCGCCATAAGCGTCTTTAGTATTAGAATTAATCCCGGGATGTATAAGCAAAAGATGTTTTTTTAGCTTAATATCAAGTATTTCAAGTTTTTCGCCGATACCTTCCGCCTTTGCGCATCCACCGGGTATAAAAAACGGCACATCCGCGCCAAGCGTAGCGGCTAACCTCCGCATTTTTTTTACACTCATCCGTAAGCCCAGTAAACGGTTCAACCCCGTGATCACCGCCGCAGCGTCGGAAGACCCGCCCCCGAGCCCCGCACCGGTTGGAATCCTTTTGGTTAACACCACTTTTATACCGGTACCGCATTTATTCTCAGCCAAGACCGCCATCGCTGCGCGGTAAGCAATATTTTTTTCTTTCCCCACACCGATCTCCACGCCTTTACAAACAAGAGTGATAACCTTCCCTTGTTTTTTTAATACACTAAGTTCCACGGTATCGTATAACCCGATGTTTTGCATTAAAGTTTCAACTACGTGATACCCGTTTTTTAGTTTGGAAAGAATATTAAAATAAAGATTTATCTTAGCATTAGCACGGATAACAATTTTTTTCATTACCTTACTTTTTGTAGTTATCAAGTAAAAACATTTTATCATCCCTTTTTTGGTTGATGACGTACGACCCGAAGGACAGTGTGAACCTTAAATTATACTTCTTTAATTCGATGAACACCTTTGACGGCAGCCATACACCTTCGTAATACTCATACCCAGAAAACATTATCCTAACCGCACCATAAAGCTCGTCGGTATACACGCACTCATGCATTAACCCGCCGGCCTTCGCAAGTACTGCATACTGCCCGCTATCACCTATGGTGTACACCGTTTTATTATCCTTAACCCCATACCCAGGATTATCGTACCTACCCGCGATATCACCGTTAAGCCAGGAGGTAATGGTTTTCAGCAACGCACCCATCTGTTCTTCCGGGAGGCTAGCCACGGCATTAACCGCACCCGGGTACGCATCAATTATCCCATCACGATACACCACCACACCCCGGGAGATACTCATGAATCCCAGGATATCAACCCTAAAATTCCGTGGAGTACAAAAATTGAATACTGCAGAAACCTCACCTGAAGGAAGGCCATGGATTTTAACGGTACCATTGAGTGCGATATACGTTTTTTGGTTAGACTCATAACGTTTTAACAACTTCCTTACCGCGGTCCCCGGGGAGATACGGTTACCCGCACCCTCAATTTTTCCTGTGAATAACCCTTTATCTTTCTCCGGCGCACAGGATACAGCTTTCTGCCACCACTCATACGCTGATTCGTACTGATTCATAGAATAATAAACATCGCCTATATGCCCGTAAACAGTAAAATCCTTTTCTTTCTCCGCCGAAAGTAAAAGTTCACGTAAAGCATCTTCCTTACGGCCCATCCGGAAATACACCCAGCCCAGGGTATCTATATACGCCCCGATCCCGGGCTCCAGAACCAACGCTTTATTCACTAATTCCAACGCTTTCTCTAGTTTGATATTACGGTCAGCGTATGTGTATGCAAGATAATTCAATGCCGACGCGTTCCCGGGATTAAGTTCCACAACTTTTTGCATACACTTCTCAAATTTATCAAACTTTTTTTGCTGGTCATACACTACGCCTAACCGGAAATACGCTTCATGATACTCCGGCTGGAGTTCCACCGCACGGCGTAGTTCGTGCTCCGCAGCGGATAATTTTTTTTCGTCAATATACCCCACCCCAAGAAAATAATGATAATCCGGTGAGTTCGGGTCAAGCCGTACCGCTTCCCTCAACATCTCAACAGCCTGATTGTTTTTCCCTAACCGCCCATAGAGGTATGCGAGATGAAAAACATTTTTGGGGTCAGCATTTTTGGTTGAACGTACAAGTTTTTCAAAATACCCGGCTGCAATATCAATTTTTTTTTCTTCCTCCGCCAATAACGCGAGGTATGTCAGCGCATACTTATTCTCCGGAGCATGCGCCAGTAGTTTCTCAAATACAGCTTTTGCATCTTCCCGTTTTTTTAGATCATAATACAACACACCAAGTTTTGCGTATACCACTTCATTAACAGCAGAACCATACCGTTCTCCCAGCATAATTGCGTTTACGTATGACTCCACGCTTTTATCCCATTGCTTAGTTTTTTCGTATACTTCAGCTCTTGTGAGAAAGACAAATTCCAAGATATTCGGCATATTTGTTAACTCCAGTATTCTGTCGCATACTGAGAGCAACTCCTCAACTTTACCCACCCGGCGGTACGCATCAACAAGTTTTTGCAGGACCTCAACATCCTCGGGGTTAGACGCTAAATACTGTTTATACAACTCCACCGCCCGCTGCGGCTTTTTTTCGAGTTCCAACATCGCGAGGTACATCACAGCCTCAGCATTCCCAGGATCAAGCTTTATAACTTCATCAAACATTGTTAGTGCATTAGCATAATCCCCGCGGTAAAAATACGCTTCCGCAAGAATGGACATAATCCCGGGATTCCCGGGTATTTCCCGTATCGCACTTTCACCTTCACGTATAGCTTCATCCATCCGCCCTAATGCAATGTATGTACGCAGAAGTTCAACCCGCAAAAACGCATTCTCAGGATCAAGCTCCGCAGCTTTCTTGAACGCAGAAATTGCGCCTTCAACTTTCCCTGAATTTTGGGATAACACACCCTGGAGGTAATGAACATACGCGACATTACCTTTTACGGCAATACTTACATTTTTAGCTTGCTGTGGCGCCACCGCACCCACAGCGCTTACCGAAGGTACGCTCAGCAATACTACTACCAAAAACAATATTAGCACTACAACTCCTTCTTCATAACAACAGCATTCTCACCGTCGCTATAATAACTTTTACGTAAGCCCGTAACAATAAATCCCGCAATTTGATATAGCACCTTTGCTGCAGTATTACCTTCCCGTACTTCAAGATACGCAACATTCAACCCCAACCCGCGCATACGGGTGAGCGTATAGTTTATCATATTAACCCCGATACGGCGCCGGCGGTACTGCGGGTGTACCGCAAAATTAAGGATATGCCCTTCATTAACCACCGCCCAAAAACCGGTATAACCCACCACATCGATACGTTCAATTCCGCTAACCCGTAAAATACCGACATAGAAATAAGAATACCCGATCCCGAGTTCAGACTCAAACATCCCGCGGGTCCACGGGCTGGTAAACGACGCGCTTTCAATCACCGCAACCTCGTCGATATCCCGTAATTCCATCCTACGGAAAACCAACTCTTCCTCTATGGATAAGCGTATAACCTCATCGTTATTCCTCAAAGTAACTTTTTCAACCTCTCGACCGCTACGGGTTGTTGAATATATACAGGTTTCAGTGCGGTATACCCAAAACCATTTTTATATGTAAAAACATACCGGCTGCCGATAACCGCAACACTTTCCGCACGGGGATACCCGCATGGGTGAAGTTCAACATCCAACGCTTTCATATTGTTACGGATAATATCCTCATACTTCCCCACCCCGGGACCGGTAAACACAACCTTCTTTATCCCTGATGCATTACAGCTTCTAATAATATCTTCACATGCAAGGTTAATATCCTGTAATTTAATTCTTGATACTTTAGCGGCCTTACCCTTCCGGAGAATACACGTTTTGTAGTATACATCACAGCGTATACTGTTAATCACAGGTACGCAAATATATGTGGTACAGTCCCCACGCTGTTGTTGTTCATACGCCAACGCATCAAGCGATCCTACTCCCACAGCACGAGCACCGATACCCTGCGCAAGCATACGCGCAATAGAAACGCCAATACGTAAACCCGTAAAACTTCCCGGGCCTGCATCGACAGCAATAACATCAATCTTTCTTAAAGATAACTTTGTTTTCTTCAATAATCCGGTGATAAGCGGAATAATAATAGCGCTATGACTTTGCCCGGCAAAAATATTACTTTTTTTTAGCACACTCCCGTTTTTCACTACGGCAATCCCGCAGTTACTCCCCGCGGTTTCTATCCCCAATACCACAACATTTGTTGTCATACTTTCCCAACTTCCAGTTTAGAGGTAAGCTTTGTCAGTAACCCGTTATACATCAGCCCACAGGTTTTTACCACAACTTTTCTTTGTTCCGGCGATACATACATCAACCGCACTTCAATACGTTCCTTCGGATAAATATCCTCAAACTTTTCCGCCCATTCAATAGCAACAACATGCGGGGATGTAATAATATCTTCATACCCTACTGACAAAACATCATCCACTGTGGTAAGCCTATAGAGGTCAAGGTGGTATACTATCCTGCAGCGGGTTTTGTATACATTAACAAGCTTGAAGGTCGGGCTTGCAACCCCGGAGTTTAACCCCAAACCTTTCACTAATCCCCGGATAAACGTTGTCTTGCCATACCCCAACCCCCCAAAAAAAAGGATTACGACATTACCCTTTTTTGGCAACACTTTAGATAGTACTACCGCTATTTTTTCGGTTACACCAGCAGAAGATGAACAAAAAACTTTTTTGTTACTACTTTTTCTTATTAAACGCTTCGTACCCATAAAACCTTTTTTCTTCGGCAATACCGTTATCCATCACAAACCTTATTCCTTTACGCTTAACCGCCCGCGCAAACGGTTTATACACCGGGCATTTATTGCTAAACTTACCCACACATTTTTCATTCACAGAAAAGAGAAGTTCATACTCCTCCCCGCCAGGCACTGCATAAGCGTAAACATCACGCTTATTCCTGTGACACCAGGTATTTAACTCCGGGGATACCGGTAACGCGTTGAGGTTAACTTCAAACCCTACATCATTACTCCGCGATAACAATCCTAAGCTCTGTATTAACCCATCACTAATATCCATCATTGATGATACACAACCGGTAGCAGCCAACGCCTTCCCTTCTTCCATACGCGGAACAGGCCGGCATAACCGCCAGGCCAACCTACGTGAATCCTTACCGTTATCACGATACAACTTACGATGTTCCAGAATTTCAAGCCCGGCTTTAGCATCACCAAGCGTACCCGTACAAAAAATATAATCTCCGGGGGTCACACCTTCGCGGGTAAGCACATTAGTTTTTTCAGTACCCCTTCTTACACCGATAGCCGTCATCCCGAGCCATAACATTTCTGACTTAACGGTATCACCTCCAACAACGGACATCCCCCGCGGTCCTGCGCATTGACTTATACCGTTACAGATACGTTTTGCATATTCCTGAACAAACCCGTCGGGAAAGCCAAAATTCAGTACCGCGTATCTAGGCAGCACATTACCCATTGAAGCTAAATCACTGAGATTAACCGCAGCGAGTTTATACCCTAACGATTCCCAATACCGTAACCCTAACCGTTCAACCTTATTCTCCCATGAAAGACGGAAATGCGTATTTTCAACTAACACATCGGTTGTCACTACCAGCCGATCACTTGAGGAAGACATAAGTTTACCTATAAACGCATCATCCCCGTTTGGCACGAGTTCATACTTACCATATTTATTATGAAACCAGCGAACAAAGTTTTGGATTAAACCATGTTCGCTGGTGATAACTTTTTTCTTCAATCGCACACTATTTTCCTGGAAATTACTTCTTCACATCAGTACTACCCTTACCTGTTTCGGTTGCCTCAGTTTTTTGTTCCGGTTCAACCTTACTATCCTCTTCCTTCTCAATAAAAGATTCACGCAGTGCGGATAAACCAATGATCACGCCAAACAAGCCGCCAATGATCAGGCATACGGGTATCACTCCGGAGATAACCACCCAAAGGTTTATAGCTGCACCCGGTATCAACAACAACCCTGCTCCAAGTATTATAAAAACCAACCCTATCACCAAACTCATCATACAAAACTTCCTCCTTTTACTAACATTTGTCTTACAACATACGCCAGTGCCTCAGCTGCAGGACGTATACCTTTTTCATCAATATCAAACCTACTATGATGCCACTGATGCAATGTTGCCGGCTTAGCATTATTACCCGTCCCTGCGTACACAAAACATCCGGGGTAATGGTTGAGGTAAACACTAAAATCCTCGCCACCCATTGACGGTTTATCAATAACTCTTACATCAACAATCCCGCTATTTTCCAAACTATCAACAATAAAAGCAGCAACCTTTTCATTATTAATCAGCGGACTGCTTGACTTATTGTTTTTTATCACAAACTTAGCATGCCATTTTGAACATACACGTGTAACAATCCCGCGTAGTTCAGCCCTTACTTTATTCAATACATCATCACTAAAACACCGGATCGTACCTGTCATCTTAACTTCGGAAGCAAGAACGTTCCACCGTGTCCCGCCGTTAATCGTTCCTATAGTTACCACCACAGAATCAGTGGGATCCATTTTCCGGGAAACAATTGTCTGTAACTCCTGTACAATCTCCGCCGCTGCAACTACCAAATCCTGTCCTTTATGCGGATACGCTGCATGCCCGCCTTCCCCGGTGATCATAATCTCAAGCTTATCAACCGCAGCGAACATTGCGCCGTACTTCACACCAATCGTACCCACTGGTAAGCTCGGTGATACATGAACACCCATGATAACATCAGTCTTTGGATTATCCAACTGCCCGGACGATACAACATTCCTCGCACCGGTAGAACCTTCTTCATTCGGCTGGAATACAAACCTGGCGGTACCCCCGAACTTTTCACTTTGTTCAGAAAGTAATACCGCCGCACCGGCAACAATCGCGGTATTAGCATCATGCCCGCATGCATGCATCTTACCCTGTATTTTTGAAACAAACCCGTGTGAGGTATGTTCTTGAATAGGCAACGCATCAATATCCGCACGGAGAACAACAGTCCTAACCTTTTTCCCGGGTTTTCCTTTACCCTTAACCGTACCAATCAATCCTGTGGGATTAAGTTTCAAAACCTTAACCCCGTGGGTTTCCAAAAACCGCGAAATCAACGCAGAAGTTTGTACTTCCTCATTCCCGAGTTCAGGATACTGGTGAATTTCACGGCGTAAGGATACAAGTTTATGTTCAAGCACCCTCTTATTCCCTATCCCAGCTTTTTTGTTATACATACATACCTTTATTATTTAAACTCTACCGCTTTATTATGATAACACACTATTTTACTACATCCCAAACTACTTGTTCAAACACAGAATTACTTATACTTCACAGTTTCAACAACTTCTGAGCGTTAATATGCGTAATTTTATCGTACACAACTTTTGTTATCTTCCCGTTTGCCAGTGCGTCATTCATAAACGGTACGATATTCAACACCTGCTCAGGGTTGCAGATATCCGTACCAAACAACAATTTATCCTGGAGTTCATCCAAAAACTTATACCCTTTTTCCGGGTCACGCGATAATGCGTTGAACCCGCTACCCGCGGATATATCGCCGTATAGGTTTGGATACTTTTTCAGGAGTTCATACGCCCTCCCGAACCCCGGGTACTCGCCTTTGGGATAACCTTCACGTTTATCAACAGCAACATTATTTGCGATCTCCGCCCACCACGCCTGCGCATGCGCAATAAAAACTGTCCCGGGCAATTCCTGGATAACCTTCTCAAACCTTGGCAAACCAGGATCATCCGCCGCGCCGTAGATACGATACCCTACCCGCGCAGCGATATGAAGCAAACACGGCAACCCAGCGGCCCCGCATTGTTTGAACATATTAAGATACCTTGGATCGTCAATCCAAAGATTCGCGGTAAGTTCACCCATACCCTTACACCCCAACCCCACAAACTCGTCAAGTACCCACGAAAAATCGGTATCCGGCGAATTCTTACCGTTTCTTGGATCTAATTTACAGAAAGTATAATACCGGTCCGGATACTTTTTACAAACATCCAGCGCTGCAAAAGTATCAAAATGAAAAAACCCGTTCTCCGGGCTTTGCGCACGGGGTTGAATAACAGCTTTCTCAATCCCGTATTTATCCATTGCCTTCAACACATTTTCTGCGGTTAGGTCCAACCCATCCTTCCGATGCCTTTTCCCGAGATGAACATGCAAATCGATAAACATACAATCCTCCGTATAAGTATAAAAATACAAATATTAATTTACTATTTTTCTAACTATATTGTAGCAAAATAGAGGAATACAATCCCTGCGATACCCGCAACGATTCCCGCGTAGCCTATGGTATTAACCTTTTCATGGAAAAGGTACTTTGATAAAACTAACCCCACGATAACCGGCGCGCCTACGGTAAACGGAAACACTACCGCCGGGGATAGTTTGGTTAACACTGTCATCGTAAGCATAAAACTTGTCACACTGATCATCGCCATTATAACACTTCCGGGAATAACCTCGCGGATAAAAAGCTTCTTCCCATAATTTGTAACCACGGTCCCAATGATACCGGTAAGATAAAAAGTTGTGATAAACCCCAAAAACTGCCGTTGTATATACTTAGCCGCTTCGGAATGCACCACCTGCGCAAGGCCATTAAATATAAAACATAACCCCACAGCCATCAGCCATATACCGAACCTAACCTTATCTTTCCCCTGATGCTTACTCCCGTTATTTGCAAGTGCCAGTAATAACAGCGATAGCAATACCAGCCCGATTCCCACCCAGCCCTCAATTTTTATGGTTTCATTCCATACAACTATCGAATATATTACCGGTATAATAAACGACCCCGGGATTATTACATTAATATAACTGTACAACCCGGTAGCCAATGCGCGCATAAAGTTTTGTGTTGCCACCGCCCCTGCGACACCCGCGAGGATACCGAGCATAACAATCTTAGGGCTTAATACAAACCTGTCAGCCCAAAAACAACTTACCGCCGCTGCAAATATGCCGGCAAAACAAAAAAATGTAAAAGTAAGCGTCTCAGGTGCATAGCCTTTATCCATCATAAGTTTCATCACCAGATTGTTTATACATATACAACACACGATGAGCAACAAAAATATTGACATCACACTCTCTTCCATGCCAACGGTATACTCTCAACGATATCACTTGCGGTAACACTATTTTGTGTTAACTTCCCTGCAGCGATATCACCTGCCATACCGTGTAGGTATACTGCTGAAGTTACGATATCAAAAACATCATTCCCGGTTAACACTTTATTTGATACTGATACTCCCGCCGCCATTGAAAGCATTGCCGTTATGATACCGGTAAGAACATCCCCCGCACCGGCAGTTGCCATCCCGGGATTCCCTGTGGTATTACGGTACACGCGCATACCGTCAGTAACAAACGTTTTATTTTTTTTTATCACACAGACAATTTTATGTTCCCGTGCAAACAGTTTCGCATGTTGTTCAACAGTACGGGTATCAAGTTTTTGTTCACCTGTAAGACGTTGATACTCACCAAGGTGCGGGGTGATAACACTAACCCCTTCCCGTGAAGCAAGGTATTTTAACCCTACAGGGAGAACATTAATACCATCAGCATCAATCACCAAAGGCATACTGCCAATCTGTTTTGACTTCAATATATTAGTAACAAACATTTGTGAACCTCTCGCGGTACGTAATCCCGGCCCCACCGCTACGGCATTAACTTTCCGGGAAAGAATGTACTCCACGACTTTTTTATAATTATTCCCGGTAATAATACCATTACGACTTTCCTTCAGCGGTAACGCCATAGCTTCCGGGACAGCGTTAAGCATAGCTTTCCACGCAGAGGATATACTCCCAACGGTAACCAACCCTATGCCGGTACGCAACGCCGCGCGTGCTGCGAGCACACCCGCACCAGCCATACCCCGTGAACCGGCAATAATCAATACATGGCCGTAGTCATACTTATTACTTTCTTTTTTTCTATAAGACAGCTTGGAGAATACACTCATACTTTTCATTGATTAAAGCTTAACCGCAACCGCCTGAGCGACGGCATAATGTTCTGTATGAGAAAGCGAGAGATATATATTCTTAACCCGTTTCCCGCGGATATACACCTCAGGCTTACCCTGCGGCGTATTCTTTACGGAAATACGTTTAAGCGGTAATGACGTATCCGATAATGATTTCCATACAGCTTCCTTAGCAGCGAACCTTACAGCGTAATGCTGCCATTTACTTTTCCCGCATTGATTACAATACACAACTTCTTCCCGAGAGAACACTTTTGCAACAAAACGTTTATTTGACCGCACAATACGTTTTATACGTTCAACTTCTATGATATCAATCCCGGTACCTATAATTTTCATAACGATTTTATTAAAATTTTACTTCCATAGCGCGGGGCGGGCATGTTTTCACGCATAATTCACACGCAATACATTTACTCTTAACAAAATCAACTTTCTTATTTTTTGGGTTCACCACGAACGCTTCACTCGGGCATATCGCGAGGCACGCACCGCAGTGCGTACACTTACTTTCATTCCTAAGAATTTCCCTGCTTAACGGCTGAACTTCTACGTGTAATGATTTAAGATACTTCATTCCCTCATCATACTTTGTTTTCTCTCCGGAAAACTCGATCACCATAATACCTTCTTCTTTATTAGGATCAATCGCAGCTTTCATAATATTAAACTGCAGGCCATACTGTTTTACAAGATTATAAATCACCGGCTGCCCAATAGTTTGCGCAGGAAATTTTAGTACTACTTTACGTGTTGTAACCATAAACAATCCTTTACCTCACTTTTTGTATATTATACAAATTCCAGTGTTAACAGTGATACGGAAATACACATGCTTATTTATTATGTGCAACAATTTCAGAAATCGCCGTAACCAAGGCTGTAAGTTAAAAAAATAATAAAATTAACCTCTTTTATTACTATAATAAATAATTATGAATACGATAACAAAGAAGTATGGTAAATTAAAAAATATACTCAAAGGTTATAGCCGGGTGGCGATAGCATATTCCGGCGGGGTAGACAGCACGTTATTACTAAAAACCGCAGCGGATACACTTGGGAGAAATAATGTTTTGGCAATAACCGCGGTATCTGAAACATACACAAAAAATGAATTATTAACCGCGAAAAAGTGTGTACGGATGATAGGCATAAAACATTTATTACTAAAAACTAACGAGCTAAGAAACACAAACTTTTCTTCCAACCCACCGGACCGGTGTTACCACTGCAAAGTTGAACTATACAAAAAAATATTAACTACCGCGAAGAAACTGGGTTATACGATCATCGCAGAAGGCAGTAATACTGATGACCTCCATGACCACCGTCCCGGCCGTAAAGCATTAACTCTCTACGGTATCCGCAGCCCGTTATTAGATGCGGGGCTATCAAAACCTGACATCCGCGTATTATCAAAACAACTAAAATTACCTACATGGTCACACCCTTCCTGCGCATGTTTAGCTTCGCGTTTACCTTATGGCACACCGATCACACGCGCAAAACTTTTTAGGATAGAATCCGCAGAGCAGCACCTACGGTCTTTAGGATACACAACGGTAAGGGTCCGTGATTACGGCGATACCGCGAGAATCGAAATTACAGCAGATAAGTTTAATAAAACCGTTTCCCGTAAGGTACGCACAAAAATCACGCAATACCTGCATGCGCTTGGGTATTTATATGTTACACTTGACCTTGAAGAATACAAAACAGGGAGTATGAATAAAGTATTACACAAATAATCAGATTGGAGTGACTCTTATGACAACGACGATGACTATGAACGCGAACACACGAAAAACAGGAACACACGGATTAGCGCTGGCCATTAAATCAGCAGGTATACTTCTCCTGTTAATTTCAGGCTGTATCCTACTCCTGGCTCAATCCCAGCGTACCGCCTACCTAACCTATGCGATCAACCAACGCGCTGCAAACGGGATCGCGTACGGCAAAACATTTTCTGTGCAAGCAGAAACACTCCTCACCGCGCGTAATGACCTAGCATTAACCGAACTTATGCAAACCGCAGTATTCTCAAACCCCGCGGTAGCATACTCGCTGGTGGTGGATAATAAAGGCAAAATCCTTGCGCATAATGATGTCTCGCAATGGGGTAAAGTGTACAACAATAAACTCACGAGCAAGGCACTGGCAACAAATACCCCGGTAGTCCAACCCTACACCTACCGCAGGAACACGTATTACGACCTCGCGTTTCCGTTATTCACAAAACTTAACGACACAAAAACTGATACCCGCGCAGCAACACTGAGGATAGGAATAAAAACAGAAGACATATTACCGAGGATAAACTCTATCACCGCTAGAGCGGTATTACAGACCTTACCTATAACATTCATACTTTTCATTCTAACAACATATCTTTACTACATGATCTATACGCAACCGTTGATAACACTCGCGGCATACAGTCTTACGAAAGAACCAAACGAACGGATAAACCGTAGATTCCAAAAAATACTGGCCGGCAAAAACCTTTTCAGCGTACTCGCAAGGGAAACCGATAAACTTACCCGCACGGCGTTAGCAAAAACACTCACTAAATCCGCGGCAGCAGGTATTGACGACACCGCATACCTTTTACACACCGCGCAAGCGCGCATATTCTCAGCGGAATACGCGCTTACTGACGGGTTTAACAGGATAACATTCTCCTCCCTGCGTTTATCTACTCAACTACCAAACGTAACTCTCCTAGGCAAACACTTACTTGAACTTGACACATATCTACCGATACCCGACTGGGCAAAAAACGTGGAATCCGCAATTACCACTCCCGGTGAGATTAAAGAAGTACAACTTACGGAGACTAGTACACTAAAAATTTTAGCAGTTACATCCCCGGAGAATGAAATTATTGGGATGATTGTATCAATAACTTCACTTCCACTGCGCCCTAGCATTTTTCATCCAAAGGTATAAAAATAATCCTCCGAATAATATGGATAACAATAACAGTACAATCGATATTACCATTTTACCACCCGACACTTTCGCGAATTCTCGTGTTTGCTGTACCGGGGTTGGCAACGGCGGAGGCAGGGGTACAGGCTGCATTTGCTGTTGTTCGATATCCTCACTCTTCTCATTTTCGAACGCAGTACCCTGATTTTGAAAACCTGCGTTCCCTGTTTGAGGCAACGGTATTGCTGCGGGTGTTTGCCCCGGAAGTACAACAGAAGCGCTGTTAGCAGGCAGCGCAGCTACCACATCAGCAATCCCTGACGGATAAAGCAGTACTTTTGTCCCATCCCATTTTCTGAGATACGCTTTATCCTCATAAAAAATAAAATCGTTATCCTTACCCCCGCTGTTGATATACCGTTGAAACGCAGCAGTTTCAGCAGGCCCTAACGGAGCTTCAAGTACCTGCAATGCCTCATACTCCGAAGTACTGGTTTTCATAATACCCCATTTTATGGAATAATCCGCACCTGTCTTATCTAGGGAAACCACAATATGATCACCGGTATTAACACCCTCTACGCTTGAACTTACAGAACTATTTATTTCAATCCTTGACGATAACTCATTCCCTGAGATAACTTTTTTTATATTAACAACAATTTTCCCGTTTTTCTTATCTATAACCGTACCTACAGCTAACGAATACTGTGACAGCGGATTAATCAGCCATGACAACAGATCACCGGAATATACTTTTGGAATACATAAAAACATGATAAGAAGCCCGATAACAACGTTTTTGTTCATACAACCTTATCCTGCATTATAATCTACTAAATACAACGCAAGTGAGTTGGTTACAACAGATACCGAACTCATTGCCATAGCAAACCCCGCAAGCATAGGCTCAAACTGCACACCGGTAAGTAAATAATACCCCCCGGCTGCCAGAGGTATCAGTAAAATGTTGTACGCAAACGCCCACGCAATATTTTGTTTTATTTTCACCATAGCATGATACCCGATACTCAACGCAGTACTCACCGCCCCAATATTATCACTCATCAATACAACATCCGCGGACTCCACCGCGATATCCGTCCCTGTCCCTATAGCGATACCAACATCCGCTATTGCTAATACCGGAGCATCATTTATACCATCCCCTACCATCGCTACCTTACGTTTATTTAACATTAACTTCTCAACTTGAGCAGCTTTATCCTTAGGCAGGACATCAGCAATAATATTACCCATTTTTATATTAACCAACTTCCCGACTTCTTCAGCAGCACGAGGATTATCACCGGTAAGCATATACACTTCTTTCCCTGTTTTAGTAATACGTTCAACAACATCCCGTCCTCCGGGCTTAACCTTATCCCCTACAATAACTATCCCCGCGATAATACTATCCACCCCAATCCAAACAACACTTTTCCCTTGTGAGACCGCATTCTGTGCCGCTGAAGTTATTATTGTCGCGATATTAACTTCACTCACACCAACTTTACTAAGAAAACCTTTTTTCCCAACCACAACCACCCTGTTTTGGACAACACCCTTTACGCCTTCACCTTCATGATTAACAAAATCTGAAGCAGACCCCTCACCCTTACCATTGTCAAGCAAATGATTAGTTACCGCATACTTCACTACTGCCCCGGCAACCGGATGTTCCGACAACTTCTCTAATGAAACCGCGAACCTAAGAAGTTCATCTTCACTCCACTCCAATGCGGGTATAACTTTTTCAACACTCATTTCCCCGGTGGTAAGAGTTCCTGTTTTATCGAACACCACGGTATCAACTTCGTCCAGCATCTGTATAGCATCCGCTGATTTAATGAGAATACCATTTTGTGCAGCAACACCCGTCGCAACCATCACCGCTGCAGGTGTTGCAAGCCCCAATGCACACGGGCACGCAACCACCATCACGGTAACCATCGCGGTGAACGCTCTTACAGCGTCCTGTGTAAGTGCCATCCACAATATAAATGTAAGTACCGCAATAATAATTACACCCGGCACAAAGTATGACGATACAGTATCCGCCACACGCTGTACCGGCGCTTTTGTCATCTGCGCGTTCTCCACTAGCTTAACAATCTGACGGAGTACCGTTTTTTCTCCCACAACCTCCGCAACAAATTTTAGTATACCGTTTTTGTTGAATGTACCGCTTACAACCCTATCTCCCGGGCGTTTGTCTACAGGAACACTTTCCCCTGTGATCACAGACTCATCAACTGCAGACATACCGGCAATAACCTTACCATCAACCGGCACACGTGTCCCGGGTTTTAATACCACAACATCACCCGGTTGTACCAAATTGATACCCACAACCTTTTCTCCGTTATCTTTATCTTCAATAATAACAGTCTCCGGCTGTAACTTCACAAGTTTTTCGATAGCACCCGACGCCCGAGTTTTTGCTGCTGACTCCAACCACTTCCCGAGCATCATAAACATTACTAACACAGCTGCGGTTTCATAGTACACCATATGAGCAGTAAACCCCGGAGTTTTGAGAAGTATTAATAGTGTAATAATAACGCTATACACATACGCCGTCCCGGTCCCCGTTGCTATCAGTGTATCCATATTAGCACGGCGCGATTTTATCACTGCCGCGATCCCGCGGACATAAAACCCGCGGCCTAATATCAACACAGGGGTGGAAAGTAATAACTGCAGTAACGCATTCTTAAAATTATTATGCACTACCACCGGCAACCCTATATGCTGCCCCATTGAAAGATACAACAGGGGTGTACAAAATAATAACGCCCATAGGAATGAACTCCGCCATTCCCACGCTTGTTTCCTGATATTATCATACGCATAAACCTCAGGGCCGCTACCATCTTCACCCGCAGGTACAGCTTTGTACCCGATACCGTTTATCACATTATACAGCTGCTCAAGGGTAACACTTAGGGGTTCATACTCCACCGCCGCTTTTTCATTAGCAATATTTACCGCAGCGGATACCACGCCATGGGTTTGTTTCAACGCATTCTCCGCATTCATTGCGCAGGACGCGCAATGCATACCGGTTATAGAAAAGATAACTTTTTTTGGCATAAAAACATTAATTAATTATTAAAAATCTTACTTCCCGAACTTCAACGACCTAAGTATTTCTTCGAATTGTAACTCAGCCCCCGCAATCTCCGCTGAGACGAACGAAATATCGTAAATAGCATTCCCTGTGATAGTATGCGCATCCATAAGCTTACAATCCGTAAAATCCCCGAGCGTATGTATAATAAACTTTTTTCCTGTAAGTTCTTTAACAACCTCTGACTTAGCAAAATGTTCCCCGCGCCCAAGCTTCCAATACTTTTGTAATTCCAGTAACGTTCTTAATTCCACAGGTGCCGGGTCAGTGATCAGTACTACCATCTGAACACCATTTTTTACTCCTGTGATAACCCCGTCTTTTTCATTAGGCACAAAATCCTTTGATTTCAAAATCGTGACATACTCCCCGCTACCGGTATCCGTTGCAGGTAGATTTTCAATATCTATAACCCACCCTGTATTTCTCAACGGCAGAGTGAACGCGTAGTTAAACTCAGTATTTTGGTAGACAACACCCGCAGCGGTTGTAACAAGTTTCCCGGTAATCTTACCCTTTGGCAATGCATCACCGTTACCGTTATTTTTCAGTAAAACAGTACTCACAAAAAACCATCCGCCGATAAGAACCGCAGCAACTGCAGCGATTATAATCAGGGTTTTAATTATCTTATTCCCACCACTTTTTTCAACCATAAATGTCCGGTACTCCTTAAATTTAACTAAAATTATTTTATTTCAACAAACGGAAATTCCGCAAACCTACCAGTTTTATATTGTTCAATCATCAACTTCTGACTTTTCCCGACAGGCGGGATAACATCAAACACTACCGGCGCGATTGTTGTCCCAACCGACGCCCCACCGGCAGTTGTAGCAGATGCCTGCTGGCTTATCTTCATAAACGCCCCATCAGGACTAACCGCTGTGGATAACACAAGATACCTCCACCGTTCCGGTGTCCCGCGTAAAACCTTTTTCGGGATCAAAACGTGATACTCACACCCTGTCTCCGAAGTTGAAACATTAACGTCATAAACTCCCAGCATTTTATAATTACTAACCCCTGACTGGAACACCTTTGCAGCTTTACCATGTATATTAACGCAAAACTCCCACGCGTTATCCGGCCTTGCATACGCGTTTAATCCGCTTAATAACGGTATCAACCCCGCGCCTTGACGGTTATTCATATCAATATAACAATGTATCCCGACATAACTTCTCTGTTCCTGTGTCAACCCTCCGGAGGTATTAATACGGAACTCAATACTCTGTTCGTCATAACGGCAACTAAATTTCTGGAGGTCATACACCCCTTTTTCTAAAACTGTTATCGCAGGATACACATAATTCCCGTCACCGTAATCATCACCTATACTATCCATAAGGTCAAAATACCCGGAACCCTTATTAACAACAGTATCCATAATTTCAGGTGATACCACAGGCGCAGTATCCTGTACAATCCCCGGCTGCTGCTGTTGCTGTGTAACAGTATTCTGCAGGGTTTCTCCCAGCGGCTGTTTTAACTCCGCCGGTATTTTATTACCCATCGCACGATAAACATTAGTCAACCCCTGGCGTAACTTCATATCCGCAACCTTTACGCGTTCCTGGTCAAACTCCTGCCCTAACGCAATAAATACGCTGCCATCTTCAGCCCTATAAATTTCTTCCGTAGCGCGGTCTAACGCAGTGATTTCCGCACGCCCGCTGTTTTTATAAGTATCCACCATTTTCCGTACCTGCGCAAGCGCCACCCAGCCTGTATGCTGCCATCTTGTACCGAACCACGCGTTCCATCCCTGATCCAACCATGTTGCCGGAGTAAACGCATTAATTGCCGGCAAAAAGTACCCGCGTGCCATTACTTCAGACGGCAACATCATTACTACCTGCTGGTACTGATTAAACGACGAAAAAAGTGTTCCCAAAAATTCTGTAAAATAATCCTTTTGTATCGCCCAAAACTTTTCACCCGTAACGATTACTGTTACACCGGGTATATCTCCCTGGCGTTTATATTCTTCCACTCTCTTCCAAAACGTTTTAACAATCTCAGACGGGTTCATCAGTATATCCGGCAACTCAATCATTTTTGACAGTTCATTCTCCCGGATAAACACCGCAATTTTACGTTCCTGGAATTTGTAATTAACCACAGGGAAATACCCCATCTGCCCAAGAACACTTACCGGCGCGGCAGTCCATTTTGCCCCGACAGAACCTAATAATTCAACCACCTGAGGGCTAACCGCCCCGTAAGCCGGTACTATACCATCTGGATACGCATTAAACTCTGCGCTATACACCTGCCACCCGCGAACTATCTGGTCCATAACATCCTGCTGATACGAAAACTCCATCCTCGGCAGTACCGCATCATCAGTGGTATTACCATATAAAAGATCATAATTCACAAACACCGGCATCACAACTTCGTTCATAGTATTAAACACTACGCTTACCCGGTTTTCTGTATGTAAAGCTCTTATACTTTTCCATAATTCCGGCGCCCCGGTTTTCCATGAATTATACACCTGCGGTGAAATACTTAGGCACAACTTAATTGTTTTGTTAGCCTTAACAATTTTCATGAGGCTAGTATACTCATCGACCAGCTTAGCTTCCCCGGGTGTTACGTACCATATTAACGTAATAAAAAACGTTGTTTCTTCAGCCTTAACATTTTGAATGTTTAATCCAAACACTACACAAAACAGTGCCGTTAATACTAATCGTTTAAATATATTATTCTGCACAGTAATTAATTACTCCCCATCCTTTTTCCTGGGAAACATCGGCGGAAGTTTAGAAACCATAGTCCCTGGTATAAGTTTACCCCATTTAACAGCTTCCTTCCAGGACAACTTTACCCTATCACTCTTCAACCCAAGCTGTACTTCAATATCTTTAGAAGCCCCCGGCATAAACGGTGCCAGGTACAAACTCACCACACGCAAAGTTTCCGCTAAATTATAAAGTACGGTATTAAGTTTAGGGTCACTTTCCTTTGCCAACTTCCACGGTGCTGTAGATTCTATATACTTATTAGCTCCCGTGATAAGTTCCCATATAAGCACAAGCACGTGCTGAAGGTCAACATTTTCATATGCTTCCGCAACCCTAGCCTCCATTTGTTTTACCTTAGCACTCAACTCATTATCTTGTATCCCGCAGGGAGCAGGGACTTTTTTATCATAATACTTTTCTATCATAGTCAACGTCCGGCTGACAAGGTTACCAAGATCATTAGCGAGATCGCTGTTATACCGTTCATGAAGATGCTTCCTAGAAAAATCGCCATCCGCTCCAAACGGTATCTCCCTGAAGATAAAGTACCGGTACGCATCAACACTATACTGTTTAACAATATCTTCGGGATTAACAAAATTATGTTTTGACTTCGACATTTTTTCACCTTCTGATGTCCACCACCCGTGAGCATAAACCTTCTTTGGTAAAGGCAACCCCAGTGCCTTAAGCACTCCCGGCCAGATAACCGAGTGAAACCTGAATATTTCCTTACCCACAAGATGCAAATCAGCAGGCCATAAAGTTTCAAACCGCCCATCAGATTCACCATACCCCGCAGCAGTGATATAATTTATCAACGCGTCAAACCATACATACACCGTATGCGCAGGATCATCTTCCACGGGTATACCCCACTTAACTTTTGTCCGTGATACCGACAGATCGCGTAACGGCTCCGTTGTTCCGACACCCTCAACAAAATTTTTTATCTCACTCGCGCGGTATGACGGCTGGAGAAACCCGGGATTCTCAGCATAATATGACAACAACTGTTCCTTAAACGCGGACAATTTAAAAAAATAACTTTCTTCGGATAACTTCTCAATCCCGCGCCCGCAGTCAGGGCACACATGTTTCCCTTTGGTATCAACTTCCCCTAACTCTGTCTCAGTCCAGAACGTTTCACAGGGAACGCAGTACATTCCTGTATACTCGCTCTTATACACCCACTTTTCCTGTTTTAACTTTGCAAATATCTTTTGTACAACCTCAACATGCTGTTTATCAGTAGTACGTATAAACCCGTCATTTGTAATATTCAATAATTTCCATAACGCTTTATACTTATCAACGATACGGTCCGCCCATACCTGAGGCTCAACACCATTTTCCAGCGCAACACTGGCAACTTTCTCTCCATGCTCATCGGTACCGGTTAAAAAATACACTTTCTCCCCGCGTTGACGGCGGTACCGCGCAATAATATCCGCAGCTAAAGTTGTGTATGAATGCCCAAGATGCGGTTCAGCGTTGATATAATAAATCGGAGTGGTAATATAAAATGTTTTACTCATCTATTTTTTTAGATCCTGAACCTTAACTTTTTTCTTTTCATTATTCTCGTACTCCACCACAACTTCACCGGTGAGAATAATTGCGGCAACGACTTTACCTTTACCTTCATTTGTCCTTACGGTATCACCAATCCTCGGCATACTCTCCTTAAGCTCCTTATATATCTGATGCTCATACCCCAAGCAGCACATTAACCGTCCGCACACACCGGAAAGTTTAGCGACATTGATGGGAATATCCTGTTCCTTCGCCATTTCTATGGTACACGGCTTGAACTCCTTCAAAAACTCGCAGCAGCACAATACACGCCCGCAATGCCCGATCCCTCCAAGTATTTGCGCTTCATCACGAACACCGATCTGCACCATCTGTATCCTGGTTTTAAGTATATGCCCGAGATCTTTTATGAGTTCACGGAAATCCACGCGGGTATCTGCAGTGTAGTATATAAACAACTTTTTACGGTCAAACGTAAAATCCAGGCAGGTTAACTTCATCGCAAGTTCATAATCCTGAATTTTACGCACGACGATACTCATCGCTTCCTGCACCTTCGTTTCGTTATCCGCTAACCTGGCATAATCATCTTTCCCGAACGGGCGCAATATTTTACTAATACTTTTATCGGTTTTCTCAACGATACGTTCACGGTCACACACAGTACCAACCTCGTATCCGTTCTCGGTTTCAATAATAATCTTCTGTCCGAGCTTGAGATCAAGATTCCCGCAGTCCGCCAACACCTTTTCCTTATTCTTCCTTACTTCAATACCAACAACTACCGGCATAAATATTTATTACCCCATCTTTATACTTATTTTTTTATACTTACTGTTCCGCCACCTGTTGTATCTTAAACAATACCGTTGCCATAACAGACGCAGGCGAGACCATTGCTTCCACCATCTTACTTGCGGATAAGAGTATAGCCTCGATTTCTACCGTCTTTTTTTTATTATACAACTTGTCTTTCTGTAATATCAACATCATGCTTTTGATCAACCCGCGGAATTCGTCACGGTCACCCGTATATTTTTTTGCTGTTAACCCCATAATATCCAGCGGCGACAAGATCTTTACCTGTTTCAGCCACGCAGTAATCTCTGTGCGCTGCTGCAAAAATTCAGCATTAAACAAATCAAGTGCCAACCCCGGGCTGCCGCAGGAGTACCGCACGTATTCATTTATATTTTCATCTTCAATCTCGCCTGTGTAAACCAATACGCGCTTAACCTCATCTTCAGTCAAGCGTGTAAACTTAACCTCCTGGCAACGCGACTGTATAGTCTTCAACAACGAATACTTATGCTGTGCTATCAGGATAATAACAACATTAAGAGGAGGCTCTTCCAAAAGTTTCAGTAAACTATTCGCCGCAGCTTGCTGCAACCACTCAGCGCCCCTGATAACAAAAACCCTGTATTTTCCATCCACCGCGCGTAAATGCGCGCGACGCCCAAGCAGCCGCATTTGATCAATCCCGATACTTTCCTTATCCTTCTTCCCCCTGACTTCTATGGTATTACCGGCAACACTTTCTATATCTTTATCATCACTACTGCCCTCACCGTTTTCTTCAATATCCGTAATACGTTCTATAACCTCAAAATCAGGATACACACCTTCCTCTATCTGCTTGCACGGCAAACACTGCCCGCAGGAATCCATATTTCCATCCAATTCCCTTACGGGAGCCAAACAGTTCAATATTTTAGTAAATTCAACCGCAACCCTGTACTTCCCGATACCGTCGATACCGGTAAACAGCAACGCGTGAGGAACACGGTTATATCCCACAAAATTCTTTAGATATTTTATTGCCTGCGCCTGGCCTTCTATTTTTTTAAAAGACATTTTTTCTTTACCAACAACTTCTCAACCACAATCCTCACCCTTTTTTGGGTTAACCCCGCACTTTCTTCCACCTTCACAACCTTAACCCGTGCAGGATCTTCCCGCGCGATCTCTAAATACCCTTTCCTTACTTTATCATGAAACTTTAACCCTTCTGCTTCCAACCGGTCAACGCTTACGCGGTTCTTAACATTCTCCAACCCTTTTGCTGTATCAATATCAAGATACACAGTCATATCCGGCTTAACCCCGGAAGACGCTATTTTATTAAGCGTTGAAATCATCTTCAATGACAACCCGCGGCCATATCCCTGATACGCAAGCGTAGCGTCGGTATAACGTTCACACACAACAATTTTACCATGCTGAACCTCCGGCAGGATGAGTTCTTCAGTATGCTGTGCCCGCGCAGCAGAATACAACAACAATTCCGTCAACGGGGTAATCATATTTTGAGGATCAAGCAAAATCTTACGAAAACTTTCCGCAATTGACACTCCCCCGGGTTCACGGGTATGCACAACTATATACCCAACAGACCGCAGGTATTCCACCAGAAGATCCGCCTGTGTACTTTTCCCGCACCCATCCGGGCCTTCAATCGTAATAAACACACCAGAATATTTTGATTTCACAGTAACAACACTTCCTTTAGTAAACTATTCCTTCAACAATTTATTAACATTATTTACAAGTTCGATCAAATCAAACGGTTTTGTCATATAAACATCTGCGCCGGACGACTGCCCGAATGTTTTATCATATCCGCGTTCCTTACCGGTAAGCATCATAATTTTGGGACGATAATTTTTTTCCAGGCTAATATAAAACGACACATCATATCCGTCAAGACCGGGCATCATTACATCCAGGATAATAAGGTCCGGTTTCAACTCCTTAATTTTACCCATAGCATCATCCCCGTTATTCGCTACAATAACGTTATACCCCTCATCTTTCAAAGTATCACTGATAAGCTCCGTTAATGTTACCTCATCATCCGCAACAAGTACAGTTTTAACCATATTCAATCCTTAAATACTAACCTTCCCCGCACCATCCGCTGTGACGCATAACTCACACCCGTCTCCCAGCTTCCGCGGTATATAATACTTTTCATTCATATTATTAATTAACTCTTTTACAGAATCTTTATGCACCAACACCAACACACACCCGCCCAGCCCTCCACCGGTAAGGCTTGCACCAACAACACCTTTAACCTTCTTTGCGGTATCCACAATAAAATCCAGCTCCTCACAACTACACCCATACCCTCCAGGCTGACGCCACAACGCTGCAGTATCATCCTCACCTACATTGATTTTAGCAATTAATCCATCAAGATATTCAGCAGAAACATTATTATCATACTTCATCACACGCCCTGCCGCAGTATGCGTAACCACGCGGTCACCGTCATGTGAAAGATACATCATCTCACCAAAAATATGGATATTGTTGTTACTCAGATAATTAATGCATAACTTTCCACGTTGACATTCTGCTAATCCAAATAAACAAACCTTCCGCACAGCATACCCTTCCGGTGGATTATTATGAGTAGAAAACAATTTTTCTAGAACCTTAATTTCTTCCTGTGCGCTGAACAACCGCCGTAACTCTTCCCTGGAAATCCGTTCCGGCAACCGTTTTAACATCTCGTACACCCACTTCACGGGCTCTTCCTCAATATCACGGAAATACTTAAACTTCACTGTTTTTTCAGGATATAACCTTTTAATAATCATTAACGCCACAACATTCGTAGCAACGCGTTCGTTGAATACCGACTTAGCATTCTGTGATTTATTAGATTCACGAAACGAATTACACATAATCACAGCATAATCTCCGGGCAATTCCACAGGTTCTACGGTTAACGGAAAAAACCTTGTATGCAACAATTTCCCTTTTTTCCCGCATAACATTGCAGCATGATCCCCCGCCCCACCGCGAGTACCGACATACCATTCACCCATACCGCATAACTCAACAAGTTCGGTAAGGCTTAACTCCAGTTTATTAATACCCATACACGCAATCGCTGAACCCACCACTAACGCCGAAAACGCGCTCAACCCGGCATCTACAGGAATATTATTTAACACAACAATATCCATACCCTTAAACTTCTTATTAGGAAACCTATTCTGCAGGCACAAAACTCCTGCTCTAATATAATTACCCCAATCCCCGGGTATTATGTTGATTAATGAAATATAATTTAACCAATCCCCCCGTAGATTTTCAGGTAATTCTGTATCGATATCAAACTGTCTTTGCGGATACTTATGTTCAACATTATCCGCTACCACGAGCCCATCCTCCCGCGGGGATACCACAAATACCGCTTCCCTGTCAATCGACATATAATTAACATACCCGCCCCGGTGTTCTATATGCACACCTTTAAGGTTAATCCTTGACGGCACACGATAAACCCCGACCTCGCGATCCATACCGTACAACTTCCCGAATTTTTCCACTGCGCGTATGTATTGCCTAACATTCTTCTTTTGCTTTAACGCTGTTATCCACTCACTAACTTTCATTTCATCCATACCTCAAGTATTCACTCGCAATACTACTCCATTTATCCAAACATAAGAAATATCATAACAACCAAACGAGAAATATTTTCCGGCAAGTATAAACCAAAAACGCCCTTATTACAACTCTTTTGCAAATGTCCAGAATAAACGCCATATTTTGGCATCACATCCACCTAAATAAAAACTATACGCTGAAGTCCAGGGTATCACACAACTTTTAATACCCATAAGCTTAATTTCGTTCAAGCATTTCAGCAATAAAACCTTACCGATACCGTGACGCCGGTACTGTGAATCAACACCCAGCGGCCCGAACCGCGCGTCTTTCATTACGTCATACCCTGCAAACCCAATAATTTTACCATCACCATTTTTTGCAAGAAAAACACGCACTTCTTTATGCATGAAACCCATTGACGCTTCGGGTATCCAATGAGGGAACACAATTTTCAACCATTCAATCAACTGTTCTTTATCACCCAAACTTGCGCGTATAAGTTTTACCCCAACCTTCTCCAACCGCAGTTCATCAGTCTCTGTATTACAATCCAGAGCCTCCAGATCGGACAGCATATGCACACATTCCCCCTGCTGTTTAAACCCTTTTTTCTGAAGAAATACCACTGCTTCTGTGTACACAGGATAAATCCCTGGCTGGAAGTAACAAGGCGCGGAGTCAAGTACACGTAATAACTGTACACCGTGCTCACGGACAAGCTCTTCCGCTGCGGCCAACAACCTTGATGCCACACCTTTACACCAATACTCTTTTTTTACAGCGAAAAGTTTCAACCATCCAACATTTTTATCTCCGCGTTTACGTATAACTACCAGCATAAACCCTGCTAACGCATTATTATCACTCTCTATGGTTTCAGTCAGTAAAAACTGTGTGTTTCTATCGGGATCAGATTCAATTTTAAACCTAACTTCATCCGGTGTAATACTGTCATACACAAGACATTCAGCGCATAAACCGGAAACCTGACTCAAAATATTTTGGGACAATTCATCTGTTCTATATATTTTCATAATAGTATTATTATACCTAATAAACCGATAAATCGTCCAATAAAAATAGTGTCAACAACATTTTATATATATACTTGACAATGTTATACAATGTATATACAATATATATAAACATATATGCAACGGAGGAAAAAATTAGATTATGAACGCGTACCAAAACTCAATTTTTATGAACAGCCAGATCGTAAAAAAGATCCAGAAAAACAAGTTAGAAGAACTACGTATCTGTGTCCTAAAAAATAACATGGTAGATGTACGTATATACTTCTACTTCCCAAACGATCCTGAACCGAAACCCACAAAAAAAGGCATTTGGCTGTCATTCAAGAACCTCCCCAAAATTATTGAAGGGTTTAACGGTTTAGTCAACGACAACTCAAGCGAGCTATCTCTTGAGTTCGAGAAATCCAATACACAAAAACTTAAAGTATACACCCAGGATTTCAGGAATACCAAGCTTGTACATCTTCGAACTTATTACCTGAAAAATGAAGAATACGCACCAGGCCGCGGTGTATCATTCCCGATAGCATTACTCAAAGACGTATCTGACGCATTAAAAGAATCAGAAAAACTTAAAGAAGAATAAACAGGTCAGTTCGCTAAAATATCCAATAACTCTTTTGGATCGTCAATAACAAAAGTTGGCTTAAACTTTTTCAGTGTTTGCTTATTATTAAATCCCCATGACACGGCAACAACATCGATTTTAGCTTTTTTTGCCGCCTGGACATCACGCACTTCATCGCCAATATAAATAGCTTCATTACGTTTATACTTTATCTTACGCAACATACGTTTAAGCGCGCGGCTTTTCCCGAAAAGATTACTTTCCGAAACTACGTGGTCGAACAGATAAATATCATTATTCTCACAGAACTTACTCACATTTTCATAAGTATTTGATGTAAGTATCGCAACAGCATACCCACGGTTTTTTAGTTCAAATATCACCTTAACAATAGTTTCAACGGGTTTAAGATTATGTATGATTTTATTCAATTCCGCCTTAGTTTTTTTTGCGATAAACGGCAGTTTCATACCCGGTATTTTAAGGTACTTCAACAATTCCTTCGGACGTAGGCCGCGTATATACTCGATCTCATGTTCATGAACCTTATTATACCCAAACTCATCCGCCAGGCGGTTAATAATCTCACGGGACGGGTATAACGTTTGTGCAAGAGTACCATCAAAATCGAAGATAACAATCCTTTTCTTGTTACCCCCGTGAGGATACGGGTGAGAACGCGCTTTCCGTCTGAATAACCCTAAATTAAGCTTTAATACCATAAAACAACATTTTATAAAACATTAACACATATAACAAGCATAAACAGGTAAGCCATCGCACATCCTTGCTATTTATATACGACAATCCCGCATTTAGCACGTGAACTTTTTGACAAGTCAATTGTATACTTCAACCCCAAGGGTTCAAGCACACGGCGGTATAACACATCGCAGTGCATACAATAATTTTTGTACGGAACAACCCGCCGCTTTTTTTGTTCATTCAACAACCTCATCTTTGACGGGCACTTTGTCATAACGATCCGGAATACATCCTTTTTCCCGTCATACACAATCCTATACCCAGCCGATTCTTCTTTTAACGTACGTGACCAGTACAACCAACATCCGTACACACCGTGTTTTCTGACATACTCACGCAGGTTCAACAAAAAATTGTCGCTAAGATACTCCCAAAACCGCGTAACCTCCTGTTTACCCCCGCGTTTATGCAGGTACTTAAACAACTCGCTATACGCCGGAATAAAGTCGGTACAAGGAATCATGGTGTACCCCCTTTTTTGTAAAACACCTGGGTACTCGCGCCGGTACGCTTATTGTATTTTAACAACTTATAAGAATACCCTGTCCCGTCAACAATCGCAGAATTAACCACAACCTCCGTAAGTTTCCATAAAGGCGATACTCTATACCCGTTTTTACGCATATGCGTTACTGCCGGGCAGAACGGCGTGATAACGACCAGCTTCCCAACATCTTTATTAATCCGGATTTTGATATTACAAACCTTCTCAGTTGAATACATCTTAGTAAAATGTTTTACCAATGCGGTAAGGCCGTATTTCTTTATGTCTCTGGTAACATTGGGATACAACGTTTTTGCGGTATTATAAAGGTATTCTTTCACAGCTGACACGCCGTAAACCTTCCGCAGGTATTCTATGGCATTACTCATTGCACCATGAAAATCCTTATGCAGATACTCCGTCGCGCCGTACCGCTGTGTAAGAACTTTCTTCATGCTAAAGATATGTATTTAATGATGGTTTTTCTCAGGTTCCAGCGGTTTCACAATCGCGGAAATAGTTTTCCATCCCAACTGTTTACACGCTTCATACCTGAGATTACCGGC
>Ga0265292_1000891_pt1 | contig 31852 bp, 33 predicted proteins | sample Munlanlewell296A_FD_189080 | JGI IMG/M metagenome (GOLD analysis project Ga0265292, IMG submission 189080) | Leachate microbial communities from a municipal landfill in Southern Ontario, Canada - Leachate well 296A | ecosystem: Engineered > Solid waste > Landfill > Unclassified | place: Canada... | reverse complement strand
GCATGCCGTAAAGTCCAAAATTTAAACGCACTACCGCATAGGAGCCGGCGAATAACAATAGCCGGCTGGCGATTTCGGCGATGGAAACGCGATCAAGCCGTAATTCTTTTTGAAACAAGCCGACCAAGACTTGGTTCAGGGCAGGAAACAAAAAAGAAGCGGTGGCAATCAAAACTCCGATTTTGATCGCCTGACTATAGGGTAGCAGCCAGATAATTGCGGGCGCCAAACCTAAGAAAAAAATGGCTGACAGGAGGCGCAGGCTGAAGAGGTTGGATAAGATTTTATCTTGATTGTTCGTCGATTGGTCCGCTTGCTCGCTTGAGACCGTAGCGGGTGCGCTAATCAGTTGCACCGTGACCAGCGTTAAGCCTAAATCGGCAACTACGGCGAAAAAAGAGATAAAAGTGATGATGGTAGTATATTCGCCAAAACCGCTTGGACCGAGGTAGCGGGTGATTAACGCAACCGTAATCAAGCCCAAGGCGGTAGAAATAATTTTGCTCGCCGCCTGAACAATGGTGTTTAGGGCAACCTTTTTTGCTAGAGTCATGATAGTAATGCGAATCTACGAATTAACATGCAAATGCCGCAAATTAATTTGTATTGCTATTATTCGTAGCATACGCATAGAATTCGTAGATTCGCATTATGTATATATTGTAGCATTTTTTGCCGATTTTGCTTATAATTAATAGTAATATTGCTAGCTTTAAGTTAGGATTTAAATATAATATAATTCATATTTAAGTAAATTTTATTTACCCCGTTAGATATTAAAAATAATAAGATACTTTTTGAATTTAATAAATTAATCTTTAAACATTCATATGAAAAAAAGAATAATATCTGACGGGGTGATGATTGGAAAAAAGACCTCTTTAAAGCTACTATCAATTTTTTTCTGGCTGTTTCTGGTGTCGCAAATAGCAATTTTTTCTTTGCCGCAAGTCGCCAGCGCCGCTTTATTAGATGACCAAGAGGGTTTTGGGACAGAAATTCCTCAGGCCTTCGGCAGTACAAGCGGCGCGCCGATGGATATCCGGGTGGTAGTGGCCAATGTAATTCGCGTCTTTTTGGGATTATTAGGAATTTTGTTTTTAACCCTGATTGTGCTTGCCGGCTACAAGTGGATGATGGCTCAAGGCGATGAAAGCAAAGTGACAGAGGCAAAAGAACAGCTACGTACTAGCATTATCGGTTTAGCGATTATTTTGGCCGCCTGGGGTGTGACGATATTTGTTTTGAATTCTATTCTCAAAGCGACAGACCCGAGTTTTATTTGGGGGATTTAGGTGACGATTATTTATGTTTAAACGCCTGTTAAGATTCAAAAATATTTTGCTGGTGGTTTTCGGCCTGATGCTGGTTATTTTGATGCTTAGCTTGGGCAAGGCCTATGATAAAGACGAGTTGGTCTATGGCGTAACTTTTTCCGTCAAACAGGCGCGGCACCTGGGGCTTGACTGGCAGAAGACTTATTTGTCTATTTTGGATGATCTGGGAGTTAGGCGGTTGCGTCTTTCGGCCTATTGGGACGAGGTTGAGCCGCAACCCGGCGAGTATGTTTGGAGCGATTTGGATTGGCAGGTGAGCCAGGCTACGTCGCGGGGCGCCAGCGTGATTTTAGCGATTGGCGGACGCCTGCCCCGCTGGCCGGAATGCCATTTTCCCACCTGGGCGGCCGACTTGTCAAAAGAGCAAAGGCAAGCTAAACTGCTGGGTTACCTTAAAGTGGCGGTAGAACGTTATCGCGGCGCCGCCAAAATCATTGCCTGGCAGGTGGAAAACGAACCTTTTTTAAACCAGTTTGGCGAGTGTCCTAACCTTGACCCTGATTTTTTGGATCAGGAGATTGCTTTGGTCAAATCGCTTGATTCGCGGCCGGTAATTATTACCGACTCGGGAGAATTATCCGTCTGGATTCCGGCCGCGAAGCGCGCCGATATTTTTGGCACCACCATGTATCGCGATACCTATTCCCGTTTTTTGAAAAGCTACATCCACTATCCGATCAGCCCGGCTTTTTTTCGTTTTAAACAGCGCGTCGTCGGCTGGTTTGCCAAACCCGAGGACTGGATTGTGATTGAGCTTGCGGCCGAACCCTGGGGCCCGACTTCTTACAAAGAGATGACACGGGAGGAAAAAGACCGGACCATGAGTCTGACAAAGCTCAAAGAAATTATTGAGTTCTCCCGCCAGGCCGGTTTCCGGACTTTTTATCTCTGGGGCGCGGAGTGGTGGTATTGGGAGAAGGAGGTGAATAATCAGCCGGTTTATTGGGAATACGCGAAAACACTATTTGGGAAATAATAATTTAGAATTTTGAATGATGAATTTTGAATCAATTTCGAATGTTTGAATGATCGAATTTTTCAAAATTAAGTCATTAGAAATTCAATCAAAATTTGAAATTCAAAATTAAAAATTTAAACTAATGCCTAAAGAAAAAACTTATTCTATCGGCGTAGATATCGGCGGCACCAAAATGACCGGGGTACTGTTTGATGGCGCGCATGCGGTTGCGGATTACACCCTGGCCACACCCAAGGATGATTTGGTAAGCTTTATAAATGTGTTAGTAGCCTTGATTGAGCCGCTCAAGGAACGAGCGAAAAAGGGCAGACTGAAGATTAAGGGAATCGGTTTGGGTATAGCCGGTGCGCTGGATATTCCGCACGGCGTAATTTTAGAGTCTCCCAATTTACCGGTTTTGGACGGCTTTAATATAGTAGAAAAATTAAAAGAGCGAATTGAGCCGGAGTGGGAGACTGCCCTTGATAATGATGCGAATTGTTTTACTCTGGCTGAGGCGCGGGTCGGAGCCGGCCGAAAGTATCAAAATATTGTTGGAGTAACCATCGGCACTGGTCTTGGCGGCGGCTGGTATTATGAAGGTAGAATTTATCATGGAATGAACAGTTCTTCTCGCGAGCCGGGCCAGCTGATTATTGATCACACAACCGGCCTGACGACTGAACAGGCGTTTCATAAAATAACTCAAAGTAATCCGGCAATTTTGGCTGAAGAGGCATATCGCGGGGATCCGTTGGCGGAAAAGTCTTTTGGCGAAATAGCGACTTTGCTTGGTTCTATGTTTGCGAACATCGCTACCATTTTGGAACCGGAAATGATTGTTGTCGGTGGCGGGGTAGTGCAATCAAGCGATTTATTTTTAAATCAGGCGACCAAGACGATGGCGAAATATTTATTCAATCCGCAAACCAAGAAAGTTAAGATTGTTAAAGCTAAACTCGGACCGCTTGCCGGCGCCATCGGTGCGGCGTTGTTAATCACATAACACGTAACATGGAACACATAACAGGGGGCTCTTTTCATGACAAATTGAAATTAAAGATGCATCTGTATGTAAAAGAGGTTTACAGGATTACTAAGGGCTTTCCACATGAAGAATTGTATGGGGCTACGTCTCAGTTAAAAAGAGCGGCAATGTCGGTAATATTAAATTATATTGAGGGATACGCAAGAAGAAGGGGTGACAATTGCAAGGTTTATCAAAATTTTTTAGAAACATCCTATGGCTCACTGAAAGAGTCAAAATATTTAATATATTTTTCATTTTCTGAAAATTATATAAATAAATTAGAATACGAAAAACTATCCGCCATGGTAGAAGAAATTGGTAGAATGGTGTGGAGTACAATGAATTAGTTTAAACAAAAAAACAACCTATAAAAGTTGTTTTTTGTTTGCATTATTGTTACGTGTTATGTGCTATGTGTTATGTGCCCGTAAGGCCGGTAATGACGAATTTGACCAGGGCGTAAGAGGAGAAGATAACAGCCAAGCCGATTGTCGCCCAAACCATAATGCCTTTACCCTTGGTCACTTTTTCCGGGCTGCCGGCGCTGGTCATCCAGGTAAAACCGCCGTAGATGAACATCAGGAGCGCAAGCGAACCGACGATTCCGAGTGCCGCGCCGATGATTTTGCCGATGAAGGTTTGGGGGCCAGTAATGCCGGAGTTGGCGAGGGGATTTTGTAGGGTAAGAGTCTGGGAATTTCCATCGGGGGGATTCCCGCCGGGGGGATTCCCGCCGGGGGGGGCAGCTTGAGTAAGTGCAATATTAATTGTGAAAACAAGCAAGACTGAAAAAAAAGATAAGCAAGGTAAAATTTTTTTCATTTGTTGATTATTTAATTATTATGAAGATGTTTTTATATTTTAGCGGATAATTTAAAAAACGGCAACACGCGCAGAACTGCGTGTTGCCGTTGTTGATTACATCGTTTCTATGGCGATTTTGGTGCCAGACGTAATCGCCTGGACCCAGATACCGCCACCTATACGATAGCTCATATACCCCCTTTCCACCGGACCGGCGACTCGGACCAGGCGCATATGTCCTCCCCTGCCATCTCCCTGGACCAGGTAAAAATCCTGGTTTGTGGTGACGCGGAAGGAGCCACCGGAATTTACGGAAAGACCCGTATCGTAGGGACTCCCTAGCTGCGGTTCGGCGGACCATTTATGGAAGGAGCCACCGGAATTTACGGAAAGACCCGTATCGTAGGGACTCCCTAGCTGCGGTTCGGTCGATTTGCTAATGGACGATTTCGTGGACGCGGATTCGGGTTTGCGGATGCTCTGGGGGCGCTTCTCGGTGTCATTTTTGGATAAAAACATGGCGTTGAAAATATTCCTTAAGATTTCCCCCCTGAACGGATAAACAACAACAGTCATGCCCGCTAAAAAAGACAAAACGGCGATAACCCACAACCATCTTGGCCAACTGCGTTTGCTCTTTGGATCAGGCCAACTTACTTTTTTTATCGGATTCTGAGCTGCGGATCCGCCTGAAGCAGGCGGAATCTTGTTTTTCCCGCCGATGTTGATTTGAGGTCCGGGCGGTGGGGCGGCTGAGACAGTAGCCGTGTGTTCTTCAAATGTAGTTGCGACTTTTTCAGGTGAGGGGGTAGAGGGATCATCCGTTCCGACCGGAGACGGGGTTACAAGTGCCGGAGTAGACGGGTCGGGCGACAATTTTACCGCTGATATCGGATTGGTTATTACGATATTTGGCGGACCGGGCACTTGAAATTGACGTTGACCGCCGTTACTCGTTTTGATCTCAACCCCATACTCATCTTTCCCTGCGGGGAGAATGAAATTAAATTGGCAGATGCCGGCATCGTCGGTCGTTTGTGGAATTCCCTCAATAACCTTGTTGATGAACAGAGTCACTTGCAGTTTGGGAATTACGATAGTTCTGTTTGAGTTTTTGGTGCAGGTAACCTTCATTGTAATTTCCAGGTTACCTTTCAGATTGAGATTCCTTTTCGGATAGGTAACTACAAAAAATACATCATGAGATGCCATCGGTTTTGCCTCCCATCCCATTCGGGAATAGTTTAGGGTTATGAAATTTTAAAGATCGCTCCAATTATGTAAACACGTTTTTTACGTGCAGTACAGTTTAATCCAAAAACAACTATAGCACGAAAGTAAAAAAATGTCAAGGCTATAATATAGGGTATTAGAAAGCAAGTGTCACGGGTTGTAATGAATTTTTAATGAACTTCAGCGGAGAATCAAAGATTTTTTGTTGCGAATATCTCGCCTCAAACTCAGCCACTACTTTGGACAATTTCTCAATGGTCACATGATGATACATTCTGCGGATAAAAGTGCGGAGTACCGCCCAGATGCCCTCAATCTCGCTGGTCAGACCGAATTCAAATTTTTTGTGAATGTCACGCCGATGTTTAACCAGCCACCAGTTGTCGCAACCGCGGTAGATGCCGCCGCCATCCGTGCATAAATCAGCACCGGGCTTAACATGATTGCAGATCAGTTTCAGCGCATCACCCTTGTCGGGTGATTTTTTGTAAACAACATTCAATTTAATCTTTTTTCTGATGATGTCTTTGGCGCCGATAATGAAGGCACCGCGCACGAACATCTCATCCATCTGCACCTCGCCGGCTAAAATTACATTAAAATCGAGTCTTAAATTATCTCTGAACAGCTCGTAATATCGGCGAATCGTCGGAATTGAGAGGTGAATCAGGGCTTACGCCTGCTGAACATTGATCTTGTTCTGCCAGCACCAGATCAGCGCCCAGAGATGCCGGCCGGAGATTTTCATCCCCTTGAGCCAATTCATGCTGGTGACGCTGAACCGATTATGGCACTTGGTGCAGCGCCACATCCGGTGGCGCTTTAGTTCTTGAATATAGGCCTGACGGCCGCAGTCAGGGCAAACCAGTTTGTTGCCGAATACCTGCTTCTGCAGCACCTTCCAGATTTGCCTTTCACTCGGGATTTGAGATAATGAATTTGCATAAGTCATGGCGTGTTTATTTTAATTGTTAGACCAATTATATTATACACCTGTGACTTTTGCTTTATTATACCCATTAAACATGCTGTAAAATCAGCAATCAAAAAACCCGGTATAAATATAGAAGTTCTCATTGAAATATCATTGAAAAAAGGAAACATCAATGGATGTTTCCTTTTGGTTTGCATATATTATTCACGCATTCTTTGAGATTGAGACGTTCCAGAGCAATCACGGAGATTCGGTTTAATGATAACATAACCTATGTTGCCCTTAGGACGTTCGTTGCTGAAATGCATCACACCATCATCACTTTCCCACCGGTATATTTCATATGGAGTGATTTCTGATTTTGTACAATCATCAATTGCTACAGCATTTCTGTGCAAGGTACGCACCACTCCATTATTGTCTCGCGAGCTATACATTACTCCCGGAGCAAGTAAATGTTTTCCTGGCGGAATTTCGAATGGTTCTGAAAGGGTGTACCCCCTTTCAGACCAGCGCTTTTCATCTTCGTCCAGCGATTGCCTTTCACGTATCCTTTCTGTTTCAACGGCTTTTTGCGTTCGCTGTTCTTTTGCCAGCGCCGTTTCAGCCTGTGCCTGCTTTTCGCGCGCTATTGCCGCTTCGAGCTTGGCTTGAACCTGTTTGTCATAGCGCTTTGACGACTCCGAGGTCATCGGCTTCAACCGTTCGCCGGTTTGCGGATCGAAACCCGGTAACGGGAAGAGGACGATTTCGTTCCCTCGCTCTATATACCAGGCGATGGGATTGCCGGAGAGCATGTCGAAATACTTCCCCGGCTGGACAACCGGCATTTTCTCGTAAGTGCCGAGTTTCCGCCAGGCCAGTATCTCTTTGACGATCTCCGGCGTTACAGGCTGGTAGCGGATGCCGAATTGGGGATCGATGTCCGGGGCGCTGGAGAACTTGAAGCCGTTCATCGTTTTTACGTAATACTGGGTGGCGCGGACTTCTGAGGCAGAGCGGTCGAAGAACACGTTCTCGCTGCCGAAATACAGCAGGCAAGAGAAGGCGGTGAGAGCGACAGCACTGCCGATGAGCACCTCTTTTCTCTTTTTGCCCAAGAAAACGAAAGATGCGATTGTGGGCAGGGAGAGGAGCAGTAGACCGGTTGCCAACACGGCCAGGAGCCGAGAGAAGATCGCGTCCAGACCCAAGATGCCGGCAGTTTTTTCAAAAAAGAAATAATAAACCGAGTACAGGAATAAGACTTTGAGCACTGCCAAGGCGACGAAAAGCCCTAGCGCGAGCGCCAGGAGAATCACCAAGTACTTGGCAATCTTGCCTCCGATAGAGGCTGTTTTCTTGCCCGTCTCGTTTCCCATGTCAGCCCCCTTTCGCGGGTTTGAGCTTAGTTTTTTCGATGTTCTTGACCAAGAGGATGATGATCAGGGCGAGCAGGTTCAGAACGAAGCCGGCCAATGCCCAGGACCAGGGATCCTTGCCGTTCCGCTTGGCGATGACACCGCAAGCGATGGAACAGAGAATCGCCAGAGCCACGATGAGGATGATTGTTCCGGTCATGATGCTAGTCCTCCTTCTCCGAGCAAGCTCGGTTTTCAAGGTTCACGGCAAGTTACCCACCGGTTTTTCCGCGAAAAGCTTTGAGCAATGGCACGGCATCCGCATCGGTTTTGATGGCGAATTTCTGGTGCTTCACATCAAAGGCGTGATACGCCGGGTCAACAAACGTCGGTTCTTGGCCAAAGTAAACTGCGGCGCATGCATGGACGACGTCTTTGCCTTGGTTGTCCCTGGTCACCGAGACGTAGTTCGCTTTCAAGCCCACTGACCGCGCCATCACGATATAGAGTACGGCCATTTCTCCGCATACTCCCTCGCGGTCTGTAAACACTTCGTTCGAGGTGCGGTAACCGAGGTTACCCGGTCTTTTTTGAGCGCCGTAATCTACGTTTTGCTCGAACCAGGCAAAGATTGCCTTAGCTTTGGCGAGGTCGTCCGTGGCACCGCGGGTGATTGTCCGGGCGTTTTCTTTGATGACATCGTTGATCTGGAAGGGGTGGTGCGGGTCGTCGGTGATGATTACCGAGTATGTCTTGTTGTCGCCGGAGCCAAAGTTCAATAATTCCGCGAGCCGGGGATCAATTTTTTCCGCAACAATTTTTTGTACATCGGTCAGTTTTTCCCTGACGAGGACTTCGACGCGCTGAAGCATCGTTGCGGCTTCTTTTTCCAGCGTCGAACCGATTTTTTCCACTGACTCCGTCAGGACCGCCTCGCTTCGTTTTTTCAGGTTAGCCAGCAGCTTTTCAAAGATTTTCGATGACATTTTTACGCCTCCTTAGCTGAGTTGTTAAAGGCCGATATCACCATAAATCATTTATCAAATTTTCATTGATAATAATATATGATCATATTAACTTTTGAAAATACCACAATAGTTAAAAAACGTCAACTTATATATATTTTGCCGCGCTAATTGAAATAAAAAAGGAAACATCCGAAGATGTTTCCTGTCTAGTAGTTTGTTTGGACAGTTGTTTTAGTCATTCCGTCTCGACGCCGAGTTCACCGTGCCCGGATTGAAAATGTACAATACCGCGCTCATCGGTCCAACGAAATATTCCCGAACCATTGTATTGCTTGGAGTTTGCGTTGTTATCGGATTGATGGGCGTCAGATCCAGGTGATGTGCCCCCTTTCTGGCTCACATTGGACTGACCCGTTGATGATATTTCTTCCCCCTGATTCACTCTGTTTATCAGGAGTGTCACTCTCACTGTTTTTTTTTGCGCTTGAACTTTGAATGGTCCAGGACGACCGAAAACCGGGGTGCTGCCGCTCTCCTCTTTGGCTCGTATCACCTCTCCATCTTGATATAAGACATCAAATCCAGGGCCATTCGAAACAAAGCTGTACGTCAAATCTCGTTGAATGCTATACCAGCAGTCAGTTAACTGTTCGGGTCGGAGTGTTAAGTTCCCGACCGTAGTGGCGTCAGCCGAAAGTTTGCCGACAAATGTAATGTTATTTATTACGTTGTCCGGTTTTTTTACTGCCTGCTCTTCTTTTAACTTTTTGATCTGTTCAGCCAATGCACGTTTTTCAGCTTCGCGCTTAAGGTACTGTTCGTAATAGGCGACCATGTCGGTGGTCATCGGCCTTAATGCTTTTCCGGTTTTCGGATCATAGCCTGGCAGCGGTAAGAGCACGATTTCACCGTCCCGCCTTTCTACGTACCAGACGATCGGTTCTCCGGTCAGCATATCGAAATACTTGCCTTGCTGGACAGCCGGCATGGTTTCGTATTTGCCATACCTTTTCCAGAAGTAATATTGCTTCATCACCTCCGGCGTCACCGCCTTGAAGCGAATACCCCACTTGGGATCGACATCCGCGGAATTGGAGAATTTCATTCCTTCCAACGTCATAATGTAATACCGGCCTGCGCCGCCACCGATGCGATCGAAGAAAACGTCCTTCGCCCCGAAGAACAGGGCGAAGGAGAGTATCGTGCACATAATCATGGCGCCGATAAATACCTGAGCCCGATTTCGGCCAAAGACCAGGAAGCCGAATAAGGTGGGCAGAACCAACATCAGGCCGCTGGTAAATAAAACGCCGGCCAACCTTGCGAGAACAACATCCAGCCCGAATGCGCTGGCGAAGTAATCCACGACCGACGCGTAGACGGAAACGATGAACAGAATTTTTCCGCCGATCAGCAGAAGAACCGCGACGGCCAGGACGCAAATAATGATAACGATGTACTTGGCCAGAGTTTTGCTTCGCGACGCGACCTCTTCTTTCGGCTGAGGGCAGTTTGCCATTTTATCCCCTCCTCGGTGTCGTTGGTTGGGCAGGGTTGACGTTCTTGGCCATAAGAATGAAGATGAGAGCCAACAGGTTCAAGACCAACCCGGCCAAAGCCCAGGACCAGGGGTCCTTGCCGTTCCGCTTGGCGATGACGGCGCAAGCGATTGCGGACACGATTGCCAAAGCCGCGATGAGGATGATGGTTCCGGTCATGATACTAGTCCTCCTTCTCCGAGTAGACTCGGTTTTCAAGGTTCACGATTTAAGACACTAACCCAGCCTTATTTTGAGCGCGTATGGTTGCGCCGTCTTTTTATCGGAAGGTTTGCCTAGGCTCAACAGCTCAACAATTGAAATTATCACATATTTTGTCAAGATGTCAACTCGAGGAAGTAAAGGCCCTGGAAAGCTCGGATGCCCGCCGTATCCCGGATAAAAAAACCGGCATTTTCATGCCGGTGTTTTAGGGGTTGAAAGGTTGGTTGCTATTTGAGCATTTTCAGCAACCTTTCCGTTTTTTCCGGAAGGCGGTTCGCGTTCGTGGTTGAAAGCGAGCGGATGTGCTCATCGAGTCGGCCAAGGCTCTTCATGCAAATGGCGACGAGCAGGTCGGACAGCAGGTCGATTTCATCAAGCTCCAGGAATCGGCCGCCCGTCTCTGTCGCAAGCCAGCGGTAAAAATTTCGGACATTCTCGTGGTGCCCGCAAAAAACCGGAAAAAGCTTGATGTCGTTTTTTTTGAATTTTTCCACCTCGTTTCGATAGTCAATCCGATTGGGGCAGGCCGCCAAGCTGTCTCTGACGCCATGAGGCGGCATATCGCCGATGACGACGATTGATTTCGCCACCGCAGCCGACCAATTGAATTTATTCGCCACCGCGAAGCAATCTTCCAGGCAGGTCAGGGCATCGTCGCCACCACCGCCCTTATTGATCTGGCCGAGAAAACGATGCAATTCTCCGATATTTTTGGTGAACGGCGAGGCGTGATAGATCGCTTGGTGCCTTGTTTCGTCGCCGTGGTTTCGATAGGCGACGATAGAAAACTCAACGCGCGGCGTTTGCTTCATCACCCTATCGGTTATTTCGGATATCTTTTCTTTAACCGCTTCAAAATATTTGAACATGCTGCCGGTGACATCAAGCATGATTACAGCCTGCAGATTGGGTGCGTGATCAAAGCCGAGTCTTGCGAGTTTCGCGTTTAGGGAAAGCTTTGCCGGCGTCGGTGAATTTTTTCTGAGTTCAGCAAGGTTCAATCCGGCAGGTTCTTTCTTGATCGGCTTGTCCATAGCAGGCCTCCTTAAAGGCTTTGGTCGTATTGAGCTCGTTGATTCGGATCGGACAGGGTGGAGTAGGCCTCGTTGATGGTTTTGAATTCGTTTTCCATCTGCTGCCGTTTATTCTCGTTCAGGGTTGAGTATTTGTCCGGATGATAGATCTGAGCCAAGACGCGGAAAGCTTGCTTGATTTCCTCGGCCGTCGCCTCTCGAGTTACACCGAGGATATTATAGTATGACTCTTCGGCTTGTTTGCCGTTGTCTCCGATGTCACCTGTTGACGCCTGGTCGTCGAAGCTTTCCGCCTCCGCGATGAGCTTGGCTTCCGCCCGGATCGCTTTGATTGCTGAAATCGTTTCCGAAATGGAACTACCGTGATCCGGTTGAGAATCGATCAACTCCAAGCGGTTTTTGCAATCCGCAATGTAATTGATCGCTTCTTTTGAGCTGTGTCTGTGAGCGTTGTCAATCGCGCGGTCAAGCTCTTGATAGGCCAGAGTCAGCTCCGACTTGATCAAGTCAGCAACCTGTTTGCGCGGGTCAAGCAGCTTGCCGAGATTTAAGCCGACATTCACAGCCGCCGCACCGGCTAAATTTGCACCGGTGATTTTGGCCGACTTCGGCGTATAAGACCAGACCCGCCTGGTTATCTCGCCCACCTCGACTCCGCAATCGTAGATCAAACAGTTGATCTTGTGGATCGTTTCCGCTTTTTTCCCCTTGCCCCTGGAGAAGCATCGATGCACCAGCCATCTGAGAAAAAAGATGATACCGACGAACAAACCCACAATCAGCAAAACTCGTAACAAGATGTTCATTTTTGGCCTCCAGAAAAAAGTTGTTAAGGATCGTTTGCAATAATTACCTTATTGGCTTATGCCAAAAAATTGGAATTATTGTGTTGATAAATGAAAATACCACAATAATATAATATACGTCAAGCGAGCGGAATAAAAAAGCCGTCGATTTGATTTAACATCAGTCGACGGTTTTTTGTCTTATATTGAAGATGGGATTATTTCACATTCTGCTTTTGACGGCGTTTTTCATCATTCTCATCCAGAATCATTTTGCGGATGCGGATGCTCTTTGGGGTCACTTCCACCAGTTCATCATCACCTATATATTCCAGGGCTGCCTCCAGCTCCATCGCTTTTGGCGCGTTGAAGTGTTCGGCCGAGCCGTCGCCCTTGGAGCGCATATTGGAAAGTTCTTTAGCTTTACAGACATTGACGCGCAGGTCTCCCTGGCGCGAGTGCTGGCCGACCACCTGGCCTTTGTAGACAGAAATACCTGGACCGACAAACAAGTTGCCGCGATCTTGAATGTTGGTCAGACCATAAAGATTAGTTTGGCCGGTTTCATGCGCGACGAGCGAACCACGTTCGCGTTCGCGCCAACTGCCGGTTTCCTCGGCGTATTTTTCAAACATCGTGTTCATAATGCCGAGCCCGCGGGTATCAACTAAAAATTCGCTGCGGTAGCCGAACAGGCCGCGGGTTGGGATGACAAACTCCAGAAAGGCGATGCTGTTTTCCACGCGCATTTCCACCATCAGTCCATTGCGGCTGCCCAGTTTTTGAATTACCTCGCCCGAGTAGCTTTCCGGTACCTCAACAAAAGCGCGTTCAAAAGGCGCCAGCGTACGACCATCAACTATTTTAGTAATCGCTTGCGGACGGGAAATTTGCAGTTCATAGCCATCGCGCCGCAGTCGCTCAATCAAAATCGCCAGATGCAGTTCGCCGCGGCCGGAGACCACCCAACTGGTGCCCTTGCCGCTGATAATTTTCAGTGCCATGTCGGTTTCCAATTCTTTCATCAGGCGCGCTTCAAGCTGGCGCGAGGTGGTGAACTGGCCTTCCTGGCCGGCAACCGGTGAGTCGTTGATGCTGAAGGTCATCTTGACGGTTGGCTCTTCAATATCTAAAAGAGGCAAGGCGATCGGAGAATTTACATCCGCAATCGTCTCGCCGATGTTTGCCTCGGGGATGCCGGAAAGCGCGACAATGTCGCCAGCCTCCGCTTCCGCGACATCTTTTCTTTCCAGTCCCTCAAAAGTCATCAGGCTGACCAGTCGGATTTTTTTCATCTCACCCTGGCGATTGATATGCATAACGTCCTGGCCGGCCTTGATGCGGCCGTTATAAATCCGACCGATGGAGATGCGGCCTTTGTAGTTGTCCGCGGTGATAGTGTTAATCAGCAGTTGCAGCGGTTTATCCGGATCAACCGGCGGCGTTGGCAGATGAGCAACTATTGCATCAAAAATCGGGCTGATGTCAGTCATCTTATTCAATTCCGGTAGCAGCCCGGCCTTGCCCTGCTTGGCCGAGGCGTAAACAATAGGGAAGTCAGCGATTTCGTCATCGGCGCCGAGGTCAATAAATAAATCAAAAGTTTTGTTTAAAACGTATTCCGGCCGCGCGTCCGGCTTATCAACCTTGTTGATTACCACGATGATTTTTAATTTCATTTCCAACGCTTTTTTTAAAACGAAGCGTGTTTGCGGCATCGGCCCTTCCTTGGCGTCTACCAGCAAAAGGCAGCCGTCAGCCATGGTTAAAACCCGCTCCACCTCGCCACCGAAGTCAGCGTGGCCGGGCGTGTCAATGATGTTGATTTTAGTGCCATGCCAGACGACTGCGGCATTTTTAGAAAAAATAGTGATACCGCGTTCTTTTTCCAGTTCGTTGGAGTCCATAATCAGGTCGCTCGAAGACTCAACTTTATTCAATTTAGTTTTTGATTGGCGCAACAAAGCATCAACGAGGGTGGTTTTCCCGTGATCTACATGGGCGATTATTGCTACATTGCGAATAGAGGTCATAAAATTTACAGGTATATTAAAAAGATGGATGGTCAACGCTTGCCCCGTAGCGCGTCAGCGGTATGGTGCAGGCGATAATGGCGACATTTTTGATATTCATAAATATAAAAACAAAAACTGCCGCTCTGCGGCAGAGTTAATAGGAATAACAAATACAACTATACTCTAAAAAGATGATTGTGTCAACCCTGTTAAATTCCCGCTAAGGCGGGATGCGGCAGAGCCGCAATTTAACAGGGTCAACCCCGTTTCATTTTCTTCTTTCTCCAAACGACAATTTTTTGATGGTCGCCGGATAGAAGAATTTTTGGCACATTCTGTTTTCTTCCCCGAATTTCAAACGACTCCGGCCGGGTATATTGCGGATATTCCAGCAGTCCAGGCTCGGAATGCGATTCGTTGACAGCACTTTGGTTATTGCCAAGCACGCCGGGCAACAGGCGGGTGATTGAATCTATAATAGTCATCGCTCCCAGCTCGCCGCCGGTCAGTACGTAGTTGCCAATGGAAATTTCCTCGTCAACTAATTTTTTTACCCGTTCGTCCACGCCCTCATAGCGTCCGCAGATGAAGATGATTTCATCCAGCTTGCTATATTTTTTCGCCAGTTGCTGATTCCATTTTTTGCCCTTGGCGGAGAGAAGCACAGCTTTTAGCTTATAGCTTTTAGCTGTTAGCTTTTTGATTTGGGATTTGGGATTTTTTTGGAAATTGGGATTTGGAAATTGGGACTTCAAGGCTTCCAGGGCTTTGGCAATCGGTTCTACCTTCAGCACCATGCCGGCACCGCCTCCGTAAGGCGTATCGTCAACCGTTTTATGTTTGTCTGTCGTCCAATCGCGCAGGTTGTGAATTTTTATATCAATCAGATTTTTTTTCTGCGCACGTTTAAGAATACTTTCGTTAAAGTAAGAATTAAAAATTTTTGGAAAAATTGTGATTATATTGAATTTCATAAATTTATCATAACACATAACACATAACGCGTAATGTGGCTCGGCTCAGATTAGCTCGGAGTTTTGTTATGTGTTATGAGTTATGCGTTATGCGAAAAAAAATAACAAAAAAACCACAGTGTGTGGTTTTTTTGTTTATATGTTGATTTGATGTTAGATTTTCAAATCGTCAACTGAAGAAGTGTCGATTTCAACTTCACGCTGTTCGCGTTCCTTTCTTGGCGGGCGTTCTGAACCCTCCGGTTCAAAAATTTTCAGGTTCACGCGAGCATTGTTCTTCGCGCCGACGATGCGCAATAAAGTGCGAATCGCCTGGGCAGTCTGGCCGCGTCGGCCAATCACATAACCCATGTCTTCTGCGTGGACTTTCAAAGTCAACAGTACGCCCATTTCATCAATGGTGCGGTCAATCATTACATCCTCGGGATGCGCGACGATTGACTTGACCAGGAGCTCCAGGAAATCCCTGTCTTTGGTCTCTTCTGACATACGTTTTCAATATTACCTTCCCTTAGGTGGGAAATTTAATTATAAAATTTATTATAACACAAATAAGATATTTGTCAATCCCGGCACCCAGCACTTTAAAGTGCTTTAGTGTAAACAAATATTTTTAAGAATGGGTGTGACTTTGTCTTTTTTTGCTTTGACGATGCATTTAATAGAAAGTGCTGGGTGCGGGACAAGCCCCTAATTAGGCTTTCTTTTCTGATTCAACGGCTTTTTTGCCGGAGCCCGAAGCCTTCACCTTACTGCCTTCAATCACTTTTTTATCCAAAAGCAGGTTATTGACGGTCGGGGACATCTGGGCGCCCTTGGAAAGCCAGTATTTGATGCGCTCGCCCTTGGCCTGCAGATCTTTTGAATGCGGGTTATAAGAGCCTAAAATTTCCAAAGCGCGGCCATACGGATCGCGGCCTTTCTCTGAAATGATCAGGCGGTACATCGGCAGGTTTTTCTTACCGACGCGGGATAGTCTGATGGTGAGCATAGTTGGTGGATTTGTTAATTAAATTTGTTTTATTAGATGATAATATCTTAATAGTTTATCAATGTCAACCTTACTATTTTAGATTTTAGATTGCGGATTTTGGATTTAATTCCAAAATCTAAAATCGCAAATCCAAAATATTTCTTGAGCGGGTAGCGGGAATCGGACCCGCATCCTCGGTTTGGAAAACCGATATAATAACCACTATACTATACCCGCCTACGCCTTTGCTATCGCAAAAGCTTCGGCGGGCAAGCCCGCTAAAATAGCAAATGCTTGCCCTACGAAGCCTTGGCGAAGTAGGGTCGGGGTGCAGGGAATCCGCCTCAACGGCGGACCAGCCGAAGAGGCTGGTTGAATTGCAGGGTTCCTGCAGCCCTACACCTCAACAAGATATTTTCACCGGGACGAGCCCGGTAAAAATATCTGTCGGGGTGCAGGGAATTGAACCCTCCGCATGGTTAATCAGCGCACCCCGAATAATAAAGGTATTCTAAAATATTTATGAGAAATTAGCAAGAATACCCTTTCTCAATTGCTATCAATTACATACAAATTAACAAACTATTCTCGCCTTTACGGCACAAAAACGACACAATTCGTGTCTGAAACAACATTGGAGAAGGCGAGATGGTTTGTTGATAGTTGAGGTGGCAAACTACTATTTGCTAATTGAGTTTGATTTTTAGATCGGGTGGGGGGATTGAAATTCGGAATCACTATAAAAGGGGTGGGGGTTGTTGCTCGACACATATCATCGAGCAGGAACCCATAGTCAATAATCCGCTGTAAAACAAAATTTTATATACTTTTTTTACCCCATCACCAGTATTATTCGGCTAAGGTTCGTTTGAATAATAATTATTTTTTTATAATTTTTATAAAAAACGTGCTGCTTTTCCAAAAAATTACTAAAAAACCATGTCTGCGATAATTTTAATTGGATAAATTATTTGAGTTGACCTTTCCAGACTTATAATATAACAATCTTAATTATGCAATTCTTCTTTAACAAGTTAAATTTGCTCTAAATCAATCTCTAAGGTTGAAACAAAATCGTTCCATTTGCCATCCCTTAATTTTTTAAAAAAGTTGTCATAATCTTTCGGAGAAATCATCCAAAAATAATATTTTTGTTTACTTTGAATGCTATTTAACATAGAAACATGTTTTTTAGCATATTCAACCTTGCCTTTATTTTCATCGACTATGTCTGTATCTGTTTTTGTTTCAAGAATCAAAATGCTCTTTCCAATTTTAATAAAAAAATCGGGATTAAATTGCCCATTTTTTGGGTGTTCTCCTTTACGCCACGAATATTCAATCGTATAAAAACCAGTATCCCTAGATTTTATCCAAGCATCAATACTTTTAGCATTTTCTTCCTTTACTAAACTCTTTACAAATTCTCTTTCTGGCTTATGGCTGACCAAAATTAAATTTAATGGATTTTTTAAATTAAAGCTATTACCAATCTTGGTCTTGCAAGCCGTATTCAGCTTGCTGCTTCCTTCTTCAAATTCTCTTTCAATATCTTTAATAATTTTAATCTCGTTTTCCTCGCTTAACTTAAGTGAGATATCATCATAAAAAATAGCACCTTCTTTATTTAAAGATGAGAGTGAAATACTGTTTTTTTCAATTTCTTTAGTGTTCTTTTCAAACAAGTCATCGGCCTTTGCCTCAAATCTGATTATTTTAAATTTAGAAGAGGGTCTCCTAATTACTCCGAAACCCCGTAAAGTTCCTTGTAAATTTTCTTCACTAACTAAATTTCTTTTTTCTTTTATTTTTTCCAAGGAATTTTTTACAATTTTTTCAATCATTTCTTCTGGGTATAAGGCTAAATAATCAACCTTATTGTCATCGCCATCACTCCATAAACTTATTTTATTTTTTATTTCATTAACCACATAATCAACTCCGTACATTTTCGTCTCTGTCCGCACTTTTACTATCTTGTGATCCATGGGCTTGCTAACACTTTCAAAAATTATTTCGCTATCATTTATTTTTGATTGGGGGGAATAAGTAAAGAAATTTTTCTTAAATTCATATTCACCTTTCTTTTTATATTCCTTTTCTGTTTGATTTTTATCATACTTAACGTTGTGTATAAAAAAATTATAATCTCTAACTTTATTAACAATATAGCTATAAATTCTTTTTTCTCGTTCCAAAACTTCATCAACTAATCCTTTAATTTGTGGATACCATTTATCATGATTAAAAACTCTTACTGCGGGTTGTCCTGTGCTATATTCACTTGGTATTCTAAGTCCTCGACCCAATACTTGAGAAATAAGTAACTTTGAATCAAAGGCTCTTTTTTCATGAGGCACTATTTGCAAAACATTTTTAACATCCCAACCTTCGGTTAGCATTGAAACGGAAAAAATATATTCCACTTTATTACTTTTAGAATCAACTTTTTTCAAAATTGCTCTATTTGCCGCATGATCAGGGCTGGACGTAACAATAAGTGTTTTGGCCTCTGCTTGCTCCGAGCTTAAGTTTTCTTCTTTTTTCAAAAATTTTTGAAATTTTACAATTAGATTTTTACAATCTTTTATATCTTTAGTTATCAAAATCGTTAAGGGTTTTATTTTGTTATATTTTTTCTTGTTGTCTTGATGAATCTGATAAACTTCCTGGAATTTAGTATCTTCGTTTAGATTTTTTGTCTGATCTTCATAAACATATTGAATATCTTTGACCTGCTTTTCTTCTATCGCTGTTTTGAGCGAATACCTATAAATTACATTAGAAAAATATTCATCTTTAATATAACAAGTCCCGGAAAGCCCAACTAAATACTTAAAATTAAACTTAGGATCATTTAAAAAATTTTCCCACTTTTTCAAATCTTTATTAACCGGAGAATAAATATGATGTGCTTCGTCGCTCAAAACTAAAGTTCCGTCGCCCTTATTTACAAAACTATCCCTGATTGAAGATTTGTTATTTTCATAAACCGCATGGATATTTTCTATGCAAATGTCTCCTATATTTACTGTTTGTGATCCATTAACAACGCCAGGATTTTTACTTTTTGACCCTTTAGGCAATACTTCCTTTAATACTTTATTTCCAGATAAATCCTCAAATTTTTCAGTCAGCCCGTCTTCAATAGTTAAAGATGGGCAAAGTACTAAAACCCGATCGACAGCGCCTTCGCAGAGCATGATCTGGGCGATGCCATACATCACATAGCTTTTACCCGTTCCGGTTGCCAAATCAATAGAACAATTTAGTTTATCTGCCAGCGGTAAAATTTTATAAAAATCTTTTTCACTCGGATGCTTTTCTTGAAGATTTTCGTTTTTATGATAATTTTCTTCTGCCAAATCTTTTATATTTTTATATCGCCCACCAAGTAAAAATTTAATTGTTTCTCTTATTGCTTCTTTTTGATATTCTCGGCTGGAGCATAGAGCATCTAAAAACGGCTCATATTTATTCAAATTTAAGATAGACGGATCAATATTCTTGTCCACCGTTAAAACCAAATCTTGATTTTTGAATATTTCTTTACTTTTCATAAAATTTATTTAAAATCTTTCACTTCTCTTATCTCCTTTTTTTCATTGCCAAATATATCCATATAAACAATCATCATCTTTTTATCTAGTTGCTTATTTTCAAATCTTATCTGATACGCATCCCTTTTTAAATCCTCGGCAAAATATGTTTTATCCAAATCAAAAACTTCACCATTATAATTAAAATCAACCATTACCATCGAAAGCGTCTCTTTATCTGCATATTTAATCGGTTTTTTTGATCTGATTCGACTCTTGAATTTTTTTATCTTTATTATTAACTCTTTTTTACTACTTTTGTACTCACAATCTACTTCTGGCGTTTGAATAAAATCAAAACCAACGGCCTCCACAGTATTATTAACATCTTTTTCATCAATCGGCTGTTTGATATTTTCAAAATCTCTATTATGAAGTTCATTAATAATTGAGTAAGGGATGCGCAAAATATAATATCGGACATTGCCTCGCTCAACATAATCTTCCAAAAAATCCACGTGACTAGCTGGGGCGATAATGAAAAATTTGTCAGTTGCTTTTGCGCCTAAATTTTTATGCAAATCATCAATAAAACCATAATCCAAAACCACCTTTTTATGTTTTTCATGATTAAAAATAATTGTATGGTCATTTCCACGAAAACCATCTAATTCAATGCCTGATAATTTATGGGCTTCTTCTCTCACTTCAAATAAATTCAAGGCGAAAGTTCTGTATTCATCCCAGGGCAATTCTTTAATTTTATTATAATCGTAAAGACCGGCATTATATAAGGTGAAAGGATTATAGTCTTTGCCGTATTTTTTATCTTTATCTGCCAAGTCCTTAGAAGAAGTAATATTTAAAATCCTTTTTTGAATAGTATAAATTGATAATTTACCACAATCACAACCTATCCATTTGCGATTCAATTTTTCGGCTACTGACAAAGTCGTCCCTGATCCAGCAAAAAAATCCATTACAATATCACCTTCGTTTGAAGATGCTTTTATAATTCTTTCTAAAAGCGCTTCTGGCTTTTGCGTAGGATAACCATTTAGTTCACTTCTATATCTTTCGGTTGCCCAAATATCAATCCACCAATCCTCAATTTTTTTCCCTTTTTCTTCTAGTTCTTTTACAAATTCTTCATTTACTTCTTCACTTCCAAATACTTGGCCAGTATTATGTAGTCCACTTTTATGTGGTAAATATTGAATTTTAAAAATACTGTTATCAGTTTTAGAATATAAAAAGATATAGTCGTGTTTGTGAGGAAAATATTTGCTAGCTTGAGACGGTCCGCTATAACACCAAGCGATTTCATTTTTAAAATTATTTTCACCAAAGATTTCATCCATCAAAACCTTAGCATAGTGTCCTTTCTTTTGATCAAGATGAATATAAATACTCCCATCATCCGCTAAAATTTCCCTGGCTAAAATCAATCTTTGCCTTAAAAATTCCAAAAATTCAGCACCGATTACTTTATCTTGATAGACTTTTTCACCGTCTTTCATAAAATCCTGCTTAGTCGCAAACGGTGGATCAATGTAAATCAATTTTATTTTATCCTTAGTGTCTAAAAGATTTTGGCCTCGCTGATCATTATAAATTTCTTTTAGAACTTGCAAATTATCGCCAAATATCAATTTATTTGTCCATCCATTTCCATTTTGTCCAAAAGTTTTAATTTTTTGAAAAGGCACTGCCATTATTTCGGCAATAATATCCTCCTTTCTGTCTTTGCCGGCATATACCAACTCATACTCTTTCTTTTGATTCGGAAAAAGTAAATCCTTGTAACCATCGGGCAAATCCTCGCCTTTTTCAACAAGGCGTAAAATCTTTTCTTTCTGTTGTTTGGATAATTTGAGAGACATAAAATATATTACTTATATAGTTATATTTTAGCAAAAATAAGCACAAAGCAAAAGCCCAGCAAATGCTGGGCTCTCGGGTCTTCCGATGAAAAGTTATGCCTGCAGAAACAGGATCATAATAACCCCGCTTTGGTAATTTGAGTAAAATAATCAACCGAGTTGCTTGGCAACACTTTTATTCATATTTGATTTCAAGGCAAAGAAAAGCAGTGCAGCAATTACAAAATAAAAAAGGTCAGACAATTGGAACAAGTGATACCAAATATTCATCAGTAAAAAATAAAGAAATAGCAAAATGAATATACACAAAACTCCCATAACGGCCTTATTTAGTTTTTCATTGAGTCCACTCTTTATTGATCGGTTATATTGTAAATATGCTAATGGAGTATAAAAAACTAATAAAGATAATGATAGCGCCCATAGATCACTGTACTTGTCGTTATATAGCCACGATCCAATAACCCAACTCAAGACAACGGCTGCGAGCACAAATAAATTTTGTTTTAGTAAATTGTTTTTCATAAATTATATTTTTTATTATTAAAAAAGGATTACCTATTTTTTGAGCAGTTGTCTATGTTATATTTATAATCAATTAACATGTCGCTATATTCTTTCGTTTTAACATTAGAAATTACGGAGTAGCCACGTGGGTGTATTTCTAAATCATTACCGCAAACTAGATTAAAATCTTTTGAATAAATTATGAATTTTTGCAATGTGCCAACAATACGATTTACACGCAAGGGATCAATTACTATTGTTATGTTTCTAGTAATTTCCTTTTTAATAAATTTCGACAACCAACTATCTGAGTAAATAGGATGATTAATAGAAAACGGAGCATCCATAAAATCTTCGTCATCATAAGAGGTTTCTTCATAGGAAGTTTCTTCTCTCAAAAATTCTTCACGCCTTAAAAATGAGTGACCATAATATTGGCAATAATCAAGAAGCAAATCCCAGACGTCATCACCCACATGGTCTTTTGTGTCAAACCATACCCAATTTAGATAAAAACTGCTTGGGTTATATTTAGCTTCGTGATTTAGGTAATTAATTATTCGCTCATCACGTTCCGCAATTTTTTTGGCATCCCAACCTACACTCGTTCGCCACATAATATCTTTATCTTTGAACAATTCATTATAAAGCGTATAGTATTGTTTGCCGGATGTAAGAATTGGTTGTTTGTTAATAATGTAATACCCCATAAATTTTTTATACAAAAAAGGTCTCCCGCCAGCTGATAACCCCTTTCGGAGCCATCACTACATCCTTTCGGACATAGACCTATCCTACAAGTACTGGTCAGAAGACCGTCTCTATGTAGGATAGGATTTTTGACCATACCTTAGGCAATGAAACCCAAGGGTTAGGTCTTCCATATATTCAATTGTAGCTTTATGTTAGCATAATTTTGACTAAAAGTCTATTCTTAAAATTTACATTTTAACTCTGAAATAATTTGCATTATCCTAATATTGGCGTAATATATAAATACTATTTCTCATAATAACCAGTTATGTGAAATACATGTATTCCTTCTGGGCTTCGCCCAGCTCTTAAAAAGAATTCAATTTTGTTTTTTTATTTATTAATGAGGGGGAATATGGTGTTTTCTCCGCTATTGCTGCGAAAATGATTTTATGAAATTTTATTCAAAATATATCCTAACTAATTTCAGAACATTGCTATATAAAATTGAGTATAGCCGAAGAGTTAAAATCAATAGCAAAAATGGTTTGATGCAAGTTTATAAAGATAATGAAATAATTAAAACCTTCAATCGGTTTCAATCAAAATTGAACATTATTGAATACCCCAACAATGACTTTAATAAAATAATGTCATTAGTATTATCAGATTTAGATGAGTATATATTTATAATTTGTCGCTTTATACGAGATAGGAAACAATTACAAATAATTGCCAGGCAAGATCAAAACTTTAGAATATTAGGAGCTGATCAAAAAACATTTCCACAACATCCGTTGGAAAAAGAAAATGCAAACTCCTTAAAAACAGATGTTAAATCATTATTTTTATTTGGAGTAATTACTGTAAATAAATCCTTGTTGTTAATTGAAAAATACTTACCCGATGCTACGAACAAACAATATAGTAGTATTTCAAATTTTTATGACCACTTAATTGACAAAAAGGCAGTAAAATCTAGCTTATGTGAAAAATTAAAAAAAGAATTATTTCAAGAAATTAAATTTTTCCGTGGACCATTGAGCATATTTAGAAATAAATTTATTCAACATATCACTAGGGGATACCAAACGGGCTTCACGCACGGCTGGAGTAATAATGATTTTGAACTAAATTTTTATGCATGGGATATTGATGCGAACATGGAAACTAAAATTGTTGAATTCAAAAAAAAACTACATCCCTTCAACATAGGTTTGTTTAATATTAATGATGATAGGAGGCTATTGCAAACAATTTTTGACAACATTGAAAAGGTTCCAGATGAATTAGTGGGTGATGTGGCGAATCTAATAACTTACACAGGAGTAAGTTCATTGCACCCTTATAAATTAATTATCAACATTGAAAACTATTATATAAAATTATTTAATTTTTTCATTGATAATTTAAGTGAAAGTGAATTGATAAAATATAAAAAAAATTAATAATTATTAATGAGAGGGGATATGGAGTTTTCTTCGCTAGCACTTCGAAAACGATAAATTTTTATAATAACAATGATATTTAATATTTACAAAATTTATAAATGGCAATCTCTTATTGGTTCATTTATCGGCGCAATGACCCCGTTTATGCTTTGGTGGTTTACAGAAAAATATCGACAAAGAAAGAAATTTGTTGATAATCTATATTTTTTAGAAAAAATTTTAGTTGACCAAATCAATGACACCATAGAAATGAAAAAAAATATCACAGATTTTATAGATAAAAAAATAACTGAATTGATTAAAAACATCAATGAAAATGACCCGAATATTTTTTCTATAGACTATACATTCTTTCCTCTTTTTCCGGTTACACAACTTAGTGAACAAATATATAAAATAAACACACAAAGTGGCTATATAGAAAATAGGCTTGCTAAATCATTTCAGTTGTCCAGAAACATGCCACATATAATAAAAGACCTGAAAAGACAATTTGAAAATACTATTGAACTAAACAGGAATTTAGCTTTAAATAAAATAAATCCACCTAACATTCAAAAAACAAGCTATTTATATAATATTAATAGTTATGCAGAGATGCTTAGGAAAGACATGCTGAATACAAACATTCCAGTATACTTAAAATCACTTGTCCAGGCGAGAGAGGCATTAGATGAGTTAAGAAAAATAGGATTAAGAAAATGGAGAATTAAATTTGATCCAAGATATAGATTTTTTATGACTCAAAAAATGTATTTGACAGCAAAGGAAAATTCTTATGACAAAATCGAAGTATATTTTAAAGAAAGAGTTGAAAGCAGATTAAAAGAAATCCAAAAAATATAAGAGCAAATCGTCTACGACGAATTTAAGGAAAACATGTACATCATATAACACCGAGCATCCGGTTGCGGCTTTCTCCGAAAGCCTCCACGCAAATTAGCTGTCGCGTCGCTCTAGAGAACTTCGGATACTCGTAACGTTGGGTGTAATAATTAACTAATTAATAATAATATGGATATTGAAGAATTTATCTCAACAACCCTAGTTAGTATTTATAGTGGGGTGCATAAAGCAAACGAGGAAATTATTAAAAACAAAACCGAAAAAAATCGTTATTTTTGGCTTCGCTCCAATGAAGATAAAAGTGCGATAGTTTTTGATATAGCAGTAACAACCGCTAAAGAAAAAACTAAAGCTGGGGGTGGAGGGATTAAGGTTAGGGTGGTTGAGGTCGGAGGTGAAATTAATAGCAAAAACACTCAAGAAAATGTTAGTCGTATAAAATTTGTTATTTACCCCTTTACATCAATTAGTTAATCACATCGACTAACAATGAATATCCGATTCGCAGGCTAAAAAATTAATGCATCAAAACATGAATTCAATTTGTGAAAAACTAAAAAATGATTTAATCAATGCGGCGGTAAGGGAAAAATTAGATCTATACAAAGACCCGTTTCAACCTAAAGATTTAAAATTAACTGCATCAGACTATGGTTCGTTTTCTGATCATTGCGCCAAAAGGACTACACCCTCTTCAAAGTGGTGCGGCTGTGGTCAGTTGAGGCGAGCAAACAAACAGCCTCCCTATAAATATATTTTATTACAATAATTTTCCTTCATACTCAAATAGGGAATTAAAAAAATTTACGCTTATGTCTAACAATTTACAATATAATATATTAGTTATTGGATCAACTGGTCACCAAGGTGTGACTAATTGTATTGAGTGGGGCAGTCTTGTGTATGTTGGAGATTATGATGCCTTGATAATCGACACAACGACCTTAACTGAAGAGAAGCTGTTGGAAATTATTCAAGAAGACAATGGTTATTTTAACAAACTAAAAAAAGATATTTCAGATGTTCAGGAAAAAAGAGGGATAGCAATTAGTTGCATTATAAGTCCTTACGTTTTTAGTAAAACGCCTAACGCAAGTGAAAATGTAAATGAGGTTTTGAAAAATAACGTAAACAATTATTCATGGTCACCCATAATTCCAATATTTGAAAAAATACCAGATGGTCAAAAGTTAAACAAAGACAAGTCAACAATTGCAAGGGAATATCTAGATAAAATTTCAAGTTATAGCCTTCTTTTTGATGGGTGTGTAAATAATACAGGCTACGTTGATAAAACTGAAGATAAGAAAATTTATACAAAACTTCATGATGATTCATTGCTTAATAATATCATCGGAAGAAGTGTGGCGTTTGCAATAACCTGGAAGGTACATCAATATAGCGACTATACGGTATTGGTTGATGGAAACTTACCTATAAAATTTATTCCTCCAACCGATAATATTAATGATGGGATTAATATTTTAATCAAAGAACTTAGTAAAATATCTGAAGAGGCCGCCCCTGATTGGGTTTCTGGTGTTACCCTGCCAGGTGAAAATGAAATTGAAGAACAAATTGACAAAAAAATGAAATCGATTGAATTAACAAATATCGAAATTCAAGATTTAGAGAAAGAAAAAGCAAATTTAAATATATATAAAAAATTACTTCACTCGCAGGGTGCAGAGTTGGAAGAAATTGTTGAAAAATCTTTTTTACTATTTGGTATAGATTTACAAAAACCGTCAGTCGCGAACATTGAAGACAGATATTTTAAAACCAGCGATGACAAAAGAATATATTTTGAAGTAAGGGGTGTAAATAGATTAATGAACGAAAGTGATTTGGCACAGTTAATCAAAAGAGTGGCGGAAAAACCAAAAAGTGATAAATATAATACAAGGGGCATTTTTGTTTTTAACCACCAAAACAGGTTAAGACCAGACGAAAGATCGAACGCGTTTCACCATAACATAGAAAAACAAGCTAAAAGTTTTAATCTATGCTTAATTGATACTATCACATTGTTTAACTTAGTGATAAAAAAATTAGAAGGAGACGGTGATTACGATTTTAATATGAACTTATTAAACACGGTTGGAATTTTTACTGCGCCGCAGAACACGACCAAGGATGATACTTAACAAAATTGTTACGATACTATATTTGTTCGAGACTTTGAATTTGTAGTTGAAAAATTTTTTATAAATGTTTTTGATTAAAATAGTTATGTTATTTGATACACAAAATTTACCTCAGTTAATTCAACCGGCTATATTGTTGTCAGCAATAGTTTTTTTGATTCATTTTTTTGGAAAAATTATATCTGATCAAAAACCATTTAGTGACAATAGGCGCTGGGAAATTGAGTTATCCGGCGTAATGTTCTTTGCCAATTTTATTGTACTATATGGAATTATTGGCGCCTCGCTGGCTATCAAATGGAATATTGTTAATTCTATGGGTCATTGGGTGAGTTTATTTATCGTACTTTTTATAAGTGGTTTCATTCAGTTTTCTACACTTTATTTGACTGAGCAGAATTACAAAATTCAGATGCCTTTGTTAGAAAAAATTAGATCTAATAACAAGATATTAAATCAAGAAGTCAAAATCCCTTACATGAAAAAGAAAAGTACAAATCGTATTGTTCTCGGTTTTAGTTCGTTAATCTTCATGTATATATTAATTTCGGAATATTTTATTGGAGATCCTCTTTGGTTTTCTATTTTTGCGATAGAAATTTTCGTTTCATATCTTATATTGGCCATAAATTATTCGTTAATAAATATCCAACCAATAATTGTTGACGTTTATGTGGCTGGGCAATCGGAACCCGTTAAACAAGCTCTTCTTTTAAAAGTTAATGATGATAATTTAAGATTGCGCCAGGACGATAAGATAATAATACTTAACAAAAATAAAGTTGATAAAATTGAAATGTCTATAAGCCAAAATAAAAACAAATAACAATAGTAAGCTTTTTTACCAATATGTCAATAAAAAAGATTGACCTTGATAATGTTTTGAACGATGGCGACACGATTATTGTCTCGCGTACAAAATCGGAAAACATTGAAGAAAAGAAAAGAATTGACCAGGAATTAATAGGGTTTGATATTTTAAGCGTACTTAATAAATTGGTTAAAGAAAGTGCTATCCAGGATGGTGAAAATGAAATAGAAATTAATGGAAGTCTTCTTGGCGTTCCCTCTGATAATTATGTCGCATGGAACGACGTAATGCTTAATCTTTTTAACAAGATGAAAGATTTCGGATGTTTTAAGAACTACTGGAACAATAATGATAATTTTGTATTTAAAGATTTGGATTTAGAAAAAGTTAAAGAGTATGGATATTTAATTAAAAAACGTATTTCGGCTGATGGTATATCAGAAGACAAAAAGAACCCTACTATTGAGCTGCCACCAAGCATAGCTTGGGAGGATATTACAATCAAATTTTTTGACGGACATGATATAAATATTATATTAGACAGTGAGGCATATTCCGGAGAATTGAAAAAAAATTACGCAGAACTTGGATTCCAAAACAAAACAACCAGAAAGCCAAATGCGCAATGGGATTTTCTTAAAATACTAAATGATAGCGGAGGCGAAATAACCTGGGAAAGCCAGCATGCTAATGTTAAAATTAAAAAAACAAAGCAATTACTATCTAATCAACTAAAAAAATGTTTCGGTCTGAGTGAAGATCCTTTTTTCCCATATAAGCAAAATAAATCTTATCAAATTAAAATAAATTTTGTTTCACCTAAAAAAATGCTGCCTGTTGTAGCGAGTGATGATGCGAGTGATGATGGTACAAATAGCAATTTCAGAATTAAGGAATATTTATCTTTAATAGATCCATTGATAGATGACTATAAGGATGATAAATCGGACGATATTGAATAATCGTTGCTCTCCATCGGGACTTCCGGTGAATTCACCGAGTGAAATTAAATAAGTTTTAAAATATAAAACATTTGTAATTAGATAAAAATTGCAAGTGTTTTTTTGTTTGAGCGACTTTTCGCCATATATTAGTAGAGACTATTAAATTAAAATTTTACACTCATGTCAAGAAAATTCAAACCACAGTTCCTAATTATCCCTTATGCCATTTGTGAGGATGAAAACTTAAGAGCAAGCGATGCGATCCTGTATTGAGCCATTCACTACTTCAGCAAAATGTGTAAGCGTTCATGTTTCGCTTCAAATAAAAGTTTAAAGGAGATATGCGGTTTTAAAGCTGAAAGGACGGTACAGTTAGGATTAAGCAGGCTTGAAGTCAGGGGATTCATTCACCGCCTTTTTAAAAAATCTAGCAGATCCGTGAGAACAGAAATAGTATGTCTAGATATCCCAAAAAAGAATGATGTAGAAAAACAATTGATCGTGCCAGAGCGATCTGTTGATCACCATATAAGTAATAGTGATGAGGAATTATATATATCTAAAGATATATATAGCAAAAATAAATTTTTGCGGGTAAGTATTCTGAATGATTCTTTACCATTAGCTAGCAGTAGGGCTGGTGAAAGTCCATCCAAGCACCTCGAAAATAGTCGAACGAAATATAAGAAAAAAGAACTACCTGAAGATGATGAATATAACTCTATAATTTAATTTATAAAAATATATAATTATGAAATCTAAAAAAGAACAAACGCAAGTAATCGCTAAAAGAAATCCTTATTGGTCAAGTTATACAGTATTTGCCGGACTGGTAACGAACAAAAATATGGGTATGAGAAAACTTAAAAAGCTATTTTATAAAATGGTGGATGAGGCTGACTATTCAAAACCAGATAGTAGGGCGTTATTAAAACACCTGTGGTACCTATCTAATCCGGTAATTTCTAAAGCCGTAGACAAGTATCTTTGGCATAAACCTGGGAGGATCAATCAGTACAAATTATTAAAAATAGAAAATAAGCTTCTCAAGTACTACTGGTTACTCGACGACCCCTCAGAAGTGGGGGAATTCGCCGTTAAAAATTTTATAGATAGCCTGCTAAAGAAAAAATAATTGGCTTTTTCACATAAAGAGCCAAGCAACTAAACAACTGGGCTGAAATCAAAGATTTCGCCCGAATAATGCACATCCAATTAATGGATTTGCGACTAATAAATTAACGAGGTATAATCTGGATCGCCTGATAGCCAGTTAGCTATTTCCAACGTTGTACCTTAACAAAATAATATGAACGGTTCGACTCAAGACAAAGCGCAAGACGAATTGATTAACCCCAAGGAGCTGGCCTCGATCCTCAGAATATCGCTAGCATCTGTTTACAGGTTAATCAACGCCAGAAAAATCTCATTCTATAAAGTCGGCTGAGTACTCAGATTTAAACAGGGCGATATTGATAAATATCTTGCTGATGTCCGAATTGAACCGATAAAGCTGTAATTGTATGAGCATCATAAAACGAGTCGATAAATATTGGGTTGATATCGGCCACAATGGTCAAAGGATTAGAAAATGTAGTCCTGAAAGTAGCCGTGCCGGTGCTATGGCTTACGAAGCAATGCTAAGGCAGAAGCTGGCACGAGGCGAATCAATCGAAGTCAAAATTCCAGACAAAGTAATTTTACTTAAGGAATTTGCTGATATTTGGATGAGGGATTATGTCGCTGTAAACAATAAGCAGTCCTCTATATCAACCAAGATCATGATTCTGCGAGCTCATCTGATTTCTTTCTTTGGCAATATGCCGATAAACCAAATTTCCAATCAAAGCATCGAGCAGTATAAGGCACAAAAGCAAAAAGAGAAAAAGGCAAACAAGACGATTAACAATCATCTGTCGGTGTTGAGAAAAATGTTGACGACTGCTCAAGATTGGGATTTATTGGAAAGCGTTCCGAGGATTAAGCTGTTGAAAGTTATGCCCTGTGGGGTGGATTTTCTCACGATAGATGAGTGTGATCAGCTAATGAATGTCGCAAGCGGACTTTGGCGAGATATGATTTTGTTTGTGCTGAAGACAGGCCTACGCTTTGGCGAACTGGTTGCCTTAAAGTGGGAAGATGTGGACTTTGACGGCATGCAAATCACCGTGTGCCGATCCATTGTCAGGGATATTCCTCAAGAGAGCACCAAGGGTAATAAAATTCGCTATGTGCCAATTGGAGATAAAATCATGCAAATGTTGATAAGACGACATGAGCGTCCGTTTGGTGAATATGTATTTTCTAACGAAGACGGTGAATATTTAAAGTGTGGGCGCTGTATAAAAACTATAATTAGAATTGGTAAAGCTGCTGGCTTACGAAGCATCGGTTGGCATCTACTGCGACACACTTTTGCATCTCATCTCTCAGAAGGCAATGTATCTCCACTTTATATCCAAAAACTGCTTGGTCATAGCGATATAAAAACGACCATGAGATATGCTCACCTAGGCCAACAAGCCACGAGGGAGGCAATAAAAGTGCTTGATAGGCCAGTAATTTTGGAAGAACGACACATTGACGACACAACTTCAGAAATGCCACTAACAACAAAAAAACCTGTCCAGGCATTTATCGCCAAGATCAAACAAAAACAGAGCTAGTGCTCTGTTCATAATTTGTCGGGGTGCAGGGAATTGAACCCTGTCTACATGCTCCCAAAGCACGCGTACTACCGGTATACGACACCCCGAAGAGAAGTTAAAAGTTCAAAGTTAAAAGTGAAAAGTTTTTGTAATTATTTCGTCCCGCCGGAGCGGGACTCTATAACTTTTAACTTTACACTTTAAACTTTTAACTAAAGTTGTGCCGAGGGGGAGG
>Ga0265292_1000889_pt1 | contig 31888 bp, 29 predicted proteins | sample Munlanlewell296A_FD_189080 | JGI IMG/M metagenome (GOLD analysis project Ga0265292, IMG submission 189080) | Leachate microbial communities from a municipal landfill in Southern Ontario, Canada - Leachate well 296A | ecosystem: Engineered > Solid waste > Landfill > Unclassified | place: Canada... | reverse complement strand
CCCCTACGACAAAAGGTTAACGGACATTTTATGTAAAACCTGCGCGGAGTTGGGGTTTGCCTATAACCGAGACGTGACGGTAATTACAATTGAAGGCCCGCGCTTCTCCACCCGTGCCGAAAGCCATATGTTCAGGGCTTGGGGGGCGGATATCATTAACATGTCAACCTGTCCGGAGGTGATTTTGGCCGACGAGCTGGGCATCCCGTACCAGACCATTGCCATGTCCACCGACTATGATTGCTGGAAAGAAAACGAAAAACCGGTGACTTACGAAATGGTGATGAAAACCATGCGGGACAATGCCGAAAAAGTAAAGCAATTGCTGATTAAGGTTATTCCGCAAGTTTAGTTAAGGAGTTTTATTTATGCCGATAAAATCCAGGATCCGGACCGTGCCGCACTGGCCCAAAACCGGGATTATGTTCCGCGACATCACTACGTTGCTTAAAGACCCGGTCGGGTTAAAAATTTGCATCGATGATTTTATCACGCGTTATAAGGACAGAGATATTGATGTGGTGGTAGGGATTGATTCCCGGGGGTTTATTTTGGGGGGGGCGGTGGCATACCTGTTAGGCAAGGGCTTTGTGCCGGTGAGGAAGAAAGGTAAACTGCCGGCCGCAACCGAAAAAGAAGAGTACGCGCTGGAATACGGCACCGATACAGTTGAAATCCACAAAGATGCTATTGAGCACGGCCAAAAGGTTTTGATTATTGACGATTTAATTGCCACCGGTGGTACGGCCATGGCGGCGGCCAAACTGGTTAAAAAATTGGGTGGGGTGGTAGAAGAGTTTGCTTTTATTGTTGACCTTCCTGACCTTGGCGGTCGAAAAAAACTGGAGCACGCGGGATTTGCGGTCTACTCACAAACCGTGTTTGAGGGCGAGTAATTCATACCATGCCCATCAAAATTTTTAACACCTTATCCGGCCAAAAAGAAGAATTTATCCCGGTTAATCCGGCGGGTCCCGACGGCCGCCTCCCGGTAAATATGTATGTTTGCGGGATTACCCCCTATGATGAAACCCATTTGGGCCATGGCCGCGCTTATGTTACGTTTGATGTGGTGCGCCGCTATCTAGAATATTCCGGCTACAAGGTAACTTATGTCCAAAATGTTACCGATGTGGATGATAAGATAATTAATAAAGCCCAAAGCCTAGATCCAAAATCCCAAATCAAGGAAAAATGCGCCGCGGTGGTTGAGCAATATTTATCTTCTTATTTTGAGGTCATGAACGAGCTAAACGTCCGGCGGGCGGATAAATACCCTAAGGCCACGGAACACATCGGTGACATGATCGCGACGATTAAGGTTTTAGTTGAAAAGGGGTTTGCATATACGGTTGAAGTTGGCGGTGCGGCGGCGGAGGGCGCAGCGGCAGAAAAATCCTATGACGTCTATTTTGCTGTTACCAAGTTCCCGAATTATCTTAAGCTTTCCAAGCGCAAACTGGATGATATGGAGGCCGGTGCCCGAGTCAAAGTGGATGAACGCAAAAAATCGCCGCATGATTTTGCGTTGTGGAAGGCGGCTAAACCCGGCGAGCCGGCATGGGACAGCCCGTGGGGGCCAGGCCGGCCGGGGTGGCACATTGAATGTTCGGTGATGTCCGCAAAATATCTGGGCCAGCCGTTTGATATCCATGGCGGCGGGCGGGATTTAATTTTCCCGCATCATGAAAATGAAATTGCCCAAGCCGAAGCCGCCACGGGAAAGCCCTTTGCCAAATACTGGATGCACAATGGTTTCGTCAATATCAACCAGCAAAAAATGTCAAAATCGCTGGAGAATTTCTTTGCTTTAAAGGATATTTTTAGGTCTTATCCGCCGCGGGTAGTGCGTTTCTTTTTGCTCAAAACCCACTACCGTAGTCCGATTGATTTTTCGGACACCCAGTTAAAAGAAGCGCAAGCGGCATTGGCAACGATCTTTAATGCGCTGGATAGCTATAAAAAACATCTTTCGGAAAAAGTGCCAGTTGTAAAGAAGAAGGTTAAGGTTGATGTTAATGCCTTGCGCAAAAAATTTAAAGCAGCGATGGATGATGATTTTAATACTGCCGAAGCTTTGGCGGTAGTTTTTGAAATTGCGCACTTGATGAATATTCATGTTAAAAATAATGAGTTTGACCCGGCGCTTAAAGACCTGCAAGTAGAGTTGCTGGAGGTACTGGGCATTAAGGTTGAGCAAGAGCAGGATTTGCCGGATGATGTAATTAAACTGCGCGACGATTTAGACGCGGCGCGTATGCGTAAAGACTATTCTACTGCTGATTCTTTGCGAGCTGAATTGACCAAAATGGGATATGTAGTAAAAACTACCCCGCAGGGGACTATTCTCTCTCTTCTTGCTGTATGAATTTTCGACAAAAAGGATAATTAGCGTCTATTTTTACTACAATATTATGCTTTCTTTAAAGTGATTTCATTGGCAGAAAAATTGCTATTATCTATGGCATGAGCGACTTAATCCCTATTGAGCGAATTGAAAACAAAATTTATCTGATCCGTGGGCAGAAGGTGATGCTGGATCGGGATTTAGCGGAGCTATACGGGATTGAAACCAAAAAGCTCAAGCAGGCCGTGAAAAGAAATATTGATCGATTTCCAGATGATTTTATGTTTCAGCTAAACAAAGAAGAATTTAATAATTGGAGGTCACAATTTGTGACCTCCAATGTTGATAAAATGGGGTTAAGGTGGACGCCTTTTGCCTTTACCGAGCAAGGGGTAGCCATGCTTTCAAGCGTTCTCCGCAGCAAAAGGGCAATTAATGATTACGCCACCAGATTTGTCGAAAAGAAAGATTGGATTTTTGAGGGAAAGGGAATAGTTCTGGAGAATGCTATTGCGCCCTCTGCCATCCTGCCCATAAGGTTTTAGCCAGATCTGGTTCTCCCATTTGTTTGCCTAATGCTTGGAGCGCAGGTCTAACCCGATTTCGCGGCAGGGCGGCTAATAAAGCAGAGGCCTGAACCGGATTATCGCCAGCATGGCTATCCTGAGCAGCGTAATTTACACGTTGCAATATCCGGGCAAAATCGCTGTCAATTTCTTGATTGATGCGAAGATGCGCCCATATTCCGGTCGCAATTCCGACAACTAATGCGGTGAACCCTGCTGCAGCTAATATTGGGTCGGGTGTTTCTGCGGCGTCACTGGTCCAGCGGTACAAGCAAACTAATCCAGCTCCAGATACAACGTTAGCCAGGCCCACCGGTATGAATTCGGATCCAATTTGCAGAAAACCATTAGTAGCTCTCTGGTAGGCGCGGATTAAGTGGCCAAAAGTTACAGTAGTACTGCCTTCATCCATTGTGTCTACCAACTGCATGTTGGCAAAGCGTGTGTTATGTAATAATATGCGATAATCAGGAATCGGTCTTTTAAATAATGTATCGAGCGCTGCTGCTTGTTGTTGATCAGCTTGGCGGGATTGGCTTCTCCGTTGTCTGGCTGTGAGGGAATGACGAATTAAAGATGATTCTAGCCGGCTGGTGGCGGATTCCGGATGGGAACGCGGGCTCGCGGGCGAGCGCAGGCTTGGCGTACAGACAGACATGATTGTTCCTCCTTGAGCTTTTGGTTGATTTAAGCTTCACCGGGATAAGCTTCTCAAAGCTTTATGGACTTTTATCGGCAGGGGATGCAAAAAATTGCAGTTTTTAGGGCAATTATTTTTTTGCGGTCTTTTGCGGCCGCGGCGGCAACGGCCGCTTTTAATGCGGCCGCGAAATTGTTATCATTATGTAATCATGCAAACTGAATTTGATATAACATCCCTGCGTGGCCTGACAGAGGCGGAATGCGCCCTGCGTTTAAAAAAAGACGGTCCCAACGAATTGCCATCGCAAAAACAACAAAGTTTTCTCGTAATTTTATGGCACGTGGTATGCGAACCCATGCTTTTGCTGTTAATTGTTTGCGGCTTGGTTTATTTTGCGTTGGGTGAGGTTAAAGATGCGCTGATGCTGGTTTCGTTTGTGCTGGTCATTATCGGCATCACTTTTTACCAGGAAAGAAAAACCGAGCGTGCGCTGGAGGCCCTGCGCAATTTATCCAGCCCCCGAGCGCTGGTGGTTCGGGATGGCAGGCAAAAAAGAATTGCCGGACGGGAGGTAGTGTGCGGCGACGTTATTATTTTGCGGGAGGGCGATCGGGTTCCGGCCGATGCTGAAATGTTTTTTTCCGGCAATCTGTTAATTGACGAATCATTATTGACCGGCGAATCATTGCCGGTGGGCAAGGATGAAAAAGATCGGGTTTTTTCGGGAACGTTGGTGGTGGCGGGCCACGGCGCGGCCAAAGTTTTTGCAATTGGCGCTAAAACCGAAATGGGAAAAATTGGCAAGGCGCTCCAAACCATCAAAGAAGAAGAACCGTTGTTAAAGCAGGAAACCGCGCGCCTGGTCAGAAATTTTGCAATTGGCGGGGTGGGCCTTTGTGTCTTGGTGGTAATTGTTTTTGGCTTGACCCGCGGCCACTGGTTAAACGGGTTTCTGGCCGGTTTAAGTTTAAGCATGGCTGTGTTGCCGGAAGAATTTTCGGTGGTATTACTGATTTTTTTGAGTTTGGGTGCGTGGCGGATGTCGAAGCGGCAGGTCTTGACCCGGCGGACCGCGGCAATTGAAACGCTGGGGGGAGCCACAGTTTTGTGCGTTGACAAAACCGGCACCTTGACGATGAATAAATTGACGTTGGATCAATTGTATGTTTTTGGGCCTAATGCCGATTACTTTTCTGCCGGCAACAGTGCACAATTACCTGAAAAATTCCACAATTTGCTTGAATATGCCTGCCTGGCCAGCCAAAAGGACCCTTTTGATCCATTAGAGAGAGAAATCAGAAGTGCGATTGGACAATTTTTAATCAATACCGAACACGTCCATGACAACTGGACGCTGGTGCGCGAATACCCGTTTTCAAAAGAATTAATGGCGCTATCGCACGTTTGGGAATCAGCCGACAAACAGGATTATGTGATTGCCGCCAAAGGCGCGCCGGAAGCCATTTTTGACCTTTGCCATTTAAATCCTGACGAAAAGCAGAAACTGCTGGAAAAAGTACATGGTATGGCGCGTGACGGCCTGCGGTTAATCGGGGTGGCGCGCGCAACTTTTGATAAAACCAATTTGCCGGAAGGCCAGCACGATTTTGATTTTAAATTCATCGGGATTTTGGGTTTTGTCGATCCGGTGCGCGAGGGAGTTCCGGCGGCCCTGCAAGAATGTTATTCGGCTGGCATCCGGGTAATTATGATTACCGGGGATTATCCCGGAACCGCCCAGCACATTGCCCGCCAGATAAATTTGCAAAACCCGGATGAATTTATTGCCGGCGCGGAGTTGTTGCAGATGGATTCGCAGGTGTTGCGCCAAAGGATCCAGCAAACCAATATATTTGCTCGCGTGGTGCCTGAACAAAAATTGGCAATTATTAATGCACTGAAGGCCAATGGCGAAGTTGTTGCTATGACCGGGGATGGCGTTAACGATGCGCCGGCGCTGAAATCCGCTAATATTGGGGTGGCGATGGGGGAGCGGGGGACGGACGTGGCGCGCGAGTCCGCCGGGCTGGTTCTCTTAAACGATGATTTTTCTTCCATTGTGGAAGCAGTCAAGATGGGCCGCCGGATATTTGATAATCTGAAAAAAGCCATTGCTTATATTGCCAGCGTGCATATTCCCATCGCCGGCATGGTGTTTTTGCCGGTTTTGTTTAAATTTCCGCTGGTGCTGTTGCCGGCGCACATTGCTTTTTTAGAGTTGATCATTGACCCGGCCTGCTCTACGGTTTTTGAGGCCGAGCCGGAAGAAAAAAATGTCATGCGCCGGCCGCCGCGCAATCTGAAAACTCCGCTGTTTGACCGTGGTTCGTTTTGGTTAAGCATGCTGCAGGGATTGAGCGTTTTAATAATTGTGTTTGTGGTTTTTCTGGCGGCGCTATGGCGGGGAAAGGGAGAAACGGATGCCCGGACCATTACCTTTGCTACGCTGGTGGTTACCAACCTGGCACTAATTGTGGCAAACCTGTCGCCGGACCGGTCGTGGTGGAAAACGCTGGTGGCAAATAATATTGCCTTGCGCTGTGTTTTGCTGGGAGCCAGCGTTTGTCTGTTTTTAGTTTTGTACGTGCCGTTTTTTTCCTCCCTTTTCCATTTTTCAATATTGCATTTGGATGATTTGCTGGTTGCAATGGGGGTCGGGCTTTTGTGCTTATTTTGGTTTGAGTGGACGAAGAAAAAGCTGGCAGGAAGCTCCCACTCATGTATACTTTGATGCTGAAGGGAAAAACATGCTTGATCCAAAACTATTAAGAAATAACCCCGATTCGGCAAAAAAAGCTCTGCGCGATCGCGGCGCGGATGCGTCAGCGGTCGATTTGTTTTTATCCGCTGATGAAAAGTGGCGCAAGCTAACTTTTGAAGTGGATGAATTAAAAGCAGAGCGTAATGCCATTTCGGACCGGATTGCCGAGATGAAAAGAAAGAAAGAAGATGCAGCTGAACTGATTGCTGAGATGAAAAATTCGTCCGAGCGGATCAAAGAGCTGGACGAGCAGCGCCGCCTGGAAGAAGAAAAAGTCAACTCCATTCTGCTTTTTATCCCCAACGTGCCGCACGTCTCATCCCCCGCGGGCAAAAATGCGGGGGACAATATCGAAGTGAGAAAGTGGGGCAAAATCGAAAATAAAGATTTTTCCGTAAAGCCGCACTTTGAAATTGGCCGCAGCTTAGGTATCTTGGATTTTGACGCGGCGGCCAAGTTGGCGGGCGCGCGGTTTTGCGTATTGCGCGGGATGGGCGCGCAGCTGGAGCGCGCATTGATAAACTTTATGCTGGATTTACATACCAAGGAACATGGTTACCTGGAAGTTTTCCCACCGATTTTGGTTAACCCGGACAGTTTGCGCGGCACTGGGCAACTGCCAAAGTTTGAGGAGGACTTATTCAAATGCCGAGACGATGATTTGTTTTTAGTGCCTACGGCGGAAGTTTCGGTTACTAACCTGCACCGGGACGAGATTTTAAAACCCGACCAGCTGCCGATAAAATATTGCGCCTATTCACCGTGTTTTCGGCGCGAGGCCGGCTCGTACGGCAAAGATGTCCGTGGGCTGATCCGCCAGCACCAATTTAATAAAGTTGAATTGGTCAAGTTTGTTAACCCGGAAAACTCTTACGCCGAATTGGAAAGTTTAACGGCGGACGCCGAGGACGTGCTAAAAAAATTAGGCCTGCCATACCGGGTAGTCGAACTTTGTGCCGGTGATTTAGGATTTGCCTCTGCTAAGACCTATGATCTGGAGGTGTGGTTTCCGGCGGAGGGAAAGTACCGCGAAATTTCTTCCTGCAGTAACTTTGAGGCGTTCCAGGCGCGCCGCGCTAACATAAAATATAAAACGGGTCCCACGGCCAAGCCGGAATTTGTGCACACGTTAAATGGGTCGGGGTTGGCGGTGGGCAGGACCATGGCGGCCATTTTGGAAAATTACCAACAGGCCGATGGTTCGATTGTTATGCCAGAGGTCTTGTGCAAATACACCGGTTTTGAACAGATAAACTAACTTCCCAGAAAATTTTTCAGTAGTTTTTTGCCCTCTTCAGTCAGGATTGATTCAGGGTGAAACTGAACCCCAAACGTCGGATGCGTTTTATGCTTTATCCCCATAATTTCCTTGTCGTCTTTGGTCCAAGCGGTGATTTTGAGGCATGGGGGAAAGGATTTTTTTTCGGCCACCAGTGAGTGGTAGCGGGTGGCGGTGAAGGGGTTGGGGAGGCCTTTAAAAATATCTTTGCCGTTATGGTAAATTTTTGAGGTTTTGCCGTGCATCAGGCGCCGGGCGTGGATAATTTTCCCGCCAAACGCATACGCAATGGATTGGTGCCCCAGGCAGACGCCTAAGATTGGTATTTTTCCAGAAAATTCTTTTATGACTTGAACCGAAATCCCGGCGTCTTTGGGTGATCCCGGCCCGGGAGAGATGATGATTTTGGCCGGTTTTAATTTTTTGATACCGGCAATGTCAATTTTATCATTGCGGATAACTTTTAGCGTCGCACCCAACTCGCCCAGGTACTGGACCAGGTTGTAGGTAAATGAGTCGTAATTGTCGATGACCAGTAGCATGCGAACTCCAGACCGAAAATTTTTTGAAGGGCGGTCTAGGGGAATCGAACCCCTGATAACAGAACCACAATCTGCTGTGTTACCCCTACACCAAGACCGCCGCGTAAATCTCAAGCTAACTTTTGCGCCAGGCAGGAATTGAACCCGCGGCCCTCTGCTTCGAAGGCAGATGCTCTATCCCCTGAGCTACTGGCGCGTGTTACTGATTAATCTTAACACGAGTCAGCGGTTTTCTACAACAAAGGAGGTGGAATGGAGAATCTGCTGGTGGCTATCCCGCGTCAATACTTTCCACGTTCCCACTTCTTCGGCATCCACGGTATGGTAACTGTAGGTGCTGGAATTGGTACCGGTAAGATTTAGAGGAACAGTTGAAGCTACTTCTCCCTTTGGCGTATACCATACGTGGTAGACCGTGGCCGGGACCTGGTTGGTTTGGATTTTTGTATAGTAATAAATTCGTTGGGTCCGCGCCGAAAACTGGGTGATATTAAAGTTTGGCATGGTGCCGGAATAAAGCGCATTGGTAATGGCTGCTTCTAAAACTTTTTGGTGGTTGGGTTGGTTTTCTGGGGCATTGTTCCGGCCCAATAAGTTGAGGGTTTGCTGTAAAACAGAAGATTTTTCTGCTGTTGCCGTTTTAGCTGAAACTGGTGCTTTAATAATTGCTTCTACTTTGGTTTGGATGGCGGGAGTTTTTGCCGGCGGGGACATTGGTTTTGGTTTCTGGGGGGTGTGGGGGTTGGGGGTGCTTATAATTATCCAAAGGAAAATTATGAGCAAAATAATCAGGATGGCCCAAAGACGCGGCCAGGGATTTTTGGTTTGCCGGCGGTAGCCGGTGATGTAATTAGTATTGGACATGATTTGAATTAATTTTAAGTTAGAAAATGGGTATGGTCAAGGGGAGGGTTGGTTTTTCGGTTTTTAAAAAATCCGGTTTTGCGCAAATAAATCTTCCAAAAAATGAAATTTTTTTGGCTACCTGCCGAAGATAAAGTGAAAGTGGTTGACTTTGGGCTTTGTGTTTTTAAGGGGAATTTAAATATGAAGGTTAATGTCAAAGCCATAGAACCGGCAACTTACGGGACGACGGTTACCCTGGCCAAAAGAAGATTTGGCTTGGCTTATTTCAGTGGGCGGCGGGTGGCTTATGGAGCGGCGGTGGTGGGGTTTACCTCAGGGGTTTTGTTTCATTATTTTTTAGGGATAATCCCGTCGGTAGCAATAGCGTTAGGTGTTGAATCGATTCGTGTTGGGGTGGCAAGTTATCAGTTGCGCCGGCGGCCATTGATAGCCCAGTTATTGCAATTCTCTTTAGGAATTGATAATGCCAGTATCGTGCATGATTTGTTTGTCGACCGATCTCGTCGCGGCTATAAAAAACTGGCAGAGCAATATTTGCTGAATTTGCAGGAAGAAAATGGCACCAGATTTTACGAAATTTTAGCCATATTAAGGGATAGTCGGCAGTGGCGAAAATTAGCTCAAAGTTTTGGCCAAGCATAATTTTTTTTTAGGAGGTAAATATAATGGGATGTTCAGTAAGTAGTGTCCAACCGTCAGCTAGTCGATGGCAGGCCGCGACTAAATTTGCGTTATGGGGAGGGAAAACTCCCGGGGCGACAGGCTGTGGTACCGACAAAGATGATACTGAAACTGGCACACAAAAAGATACCTGTGAAACTGGCGACACCTGTGTTGATACCGGTGTTCCCGATACGTGCGTTGATTCTTGTATTGATACTGTGGATACTGGGCATACTGGCCATACCGGGGAGACCGACACTGTGGATACAGATACAGGAGAGAAAAATGGTCCATGGTTTCAAGACATTTATTATTGTGAAGGAACGGTTGATAGCTTATCCTGTACCTTTGTCTTTGAGCATGGATCTGTTCCGAGTATTATTGAATTAGAACAACCTGCCTGGGGTTTGTCCGCCGGAACTTTAATGATGGCCTTTGTTGATGAATCTGCCGGCCTTGGATTATCAGAGATTAGTATCATGGTTTCATTGGATGATGGATTGACCTGGGGAGGTTACGCGCAGGTGGAATTTGATTTTGCGGGGAAAGATATCGATGGCATTGTTGATCCAGAGCTCATTCAAAGACCGGATGGCAGGATTGGATTAATCGGATTGGAAAATAATTTTGTTTTGCATCCGGAAGAATCGAGAAGAATTGATTATTTTATCAGTACCGATCCATATGCATTCGCATATGAAACCATGATTTTTGAGGATGATTCTGGAAAGCCGCATACTGATCCCGACATAGTATTGAGTGATGATACAATATGGATGTTTCTGTCTAATGGACTAAATATCGAAGGCCCTGACAGTAGATCAATTCCAGCAGATATGGAGTTTACTGAAGGGTTTTTTAACGGACCCACACACATGATAATTCCTGAGCTTGGAGTGCCAGGTGCGATATATCAAGCTGGCGAGGTTGTGGTTTATGGGCATAATTACTTAAATCAGATATGGGGAAATCGATCAACCAATGGAGTTGATTTTTATGACTCATTTTTGCTTTCTTTACCCATAAGTTTTGAGTCTGTATCTGTAGATCCACTTCAACAAGCATCTAAATCTGATTGGGTAGGCTTTGCAGTCGGTGGAGTTCCAGCAGAGTAAGCATTAATTTGCAAAAAACAAGCCAAGTCAAGGGATATGCAGAATTGACTTGGCTTTTCATTTTGCTAAACTTATACATAATATAATGAGTCGTTGCTTTGTGTTGTTTTTTATTACCTGCATTGTTTTGTTGCCCGCTTTGGCTTTTTCCATGGGTTCGCCGGTTCTCCCGATGAATGCAACGGCGGCATTTTTAGGAGAAGTGTCGGATTGGGAGCGGGTAACCATATATATGGACGATGCCCATCCTTTGTGGGGAGGAAGGCGCCTGCAGCTGAAGGGAACTGGCGCGGTGCACCTTGAGGTACAAAAGGGTGTGACGAAAACTGATTTTATGCGTGCGGGAGAATATAACTTTAAGTTGAGTACGGCAGAGGTGCGAGGCCTGTTAGAAGCTTTTATCGAAAACGACTTTGTGACAATTAAAACGCCGGAGCGGGCGGGCGTTATGGATGAAGTCCGGCCCAATATTTCTTTGACCAATGCTAAAGGAGAAAACGTAACCGTTGCTAAATGGATCAATGACCCTGTACCCCGGTTTGATAATCTGTATTCGAAGCTGCTGGCACTGCAGGACAGGCAATAAGCGGGAGACGGGGCTCTACTCGCGACGCTTCTGCTTGGCAAGCGACCTTCTCAGTAAAACCTTTTTTGAAAACCGAAAGTAAGCAATAACTATAAACCCAAGCGGGAGACGGGATTCGGACCCGCGACCTTCTGCTTGGCAAGCAGAAGCTCTACCACTGAGCTACTCCCGCTTGGGTTTAAGAAAAGCTATCTATACGGTTTTCAAAAGAATCCAGTGTTATTCGCGACTTTCTGCGATTAAATCTTAGAGATATTATATCAAAAAATTTAACCTTAGCAAGGTAGTGACAATATGATAAATTCTAATTCGGAAGGTATTATGCCAAAGCAAACCTTTGTGAGCCCGAGCGGCCAGGGTGTCCCGGCAAGCCGGGACGAGCGAGGGCGAAACGAGAGCTCCGAAAATCACGGTGGGATTTTCGGAGCGTGTTTGCGTGGCATAATACCTGGAGAAAAACCTGCGGATGGGGAGACTCGAACTCCCAAGAGTTGCCCCACCAGATCCTAAATCTGGCGCGTATGCCAATTCCGCCACATCCGCGAAAATTTTCAATATGATAACATACCCGCCAGTTTTTTGGCGGCAGATTTTACGGCCGGCGAGACCATCCCGTTGAAAGACAGGTTTTGGGGTTGGATGCCAATAATAATCACTGCAGCGCCGCAGGATTTGACCAGATAATCCACCAATATTTTAGTAGGCAGACGGTGGGTGGAAAACGAAACGCCGTCAATGTCTTTCGGGTCAATGAGCGCGGTGTGGCCCGCCTCTTTCTTGAAATCAGCGGCATCAATAATTACGATATGCGTGGGTGCAAATTTTAGGATTTCGCCGGTCAAGTTTTCGGGACAGGCGCCGCCCAGGAAAACTTTAATTTTGCTGGCTTTTTCCTCGGCCGCCGCTCGTGGTTTTGCGATTTCCTGCGCTGCGAGCAGTCCCGCGGCATCATCGCTTAGCATGTCGGAGCCAATTCCCAAAACGGCGATTTTTTGGGCCCCATCAAGCCGCTGGTGGATTTGTTGCTTGAGGTGGATTTGTGTTTTGCGGTGCGGCAACGGGTGCTTCTCCTATGGTGACGTCAATTAACTTTTTACGGTTTAGCGCAGCCAGTTCAAAGTCCTCGGAGGCGGCCAGCGCCTGTTTGGGGCACGATTCAACGCACTGTGCGCAATAAATGCACTTTGATAAGTCAATGTCGGCCTCAAATTGTTTTTCGCTGATTTTTTTTATTTCGATGGCGCCGGAGGGGCAGTCGCGCATGCAAATTTTACAACCGATGCACTTTGCGGGGTAAAATATTAGGCGCCCGCGGATTTTGTGGATGGGGGGTGTCCTTACGTAAGGATAAAGCTCGGTCGCCGGTTTTTTAAATAGTGACCGTAAAAGCTCCCACAACATGAATCCCGGTTTATTGGCCATCGGCGGCTTTCTCCTTACGTGTGTTTTATTTTTCCTTTACGAAATTATGCCCTTGATTAAAAGATTAATGGCAATCTGCAAAAACGCCAGCGGCGCCAGGTATTTCCAGCAAAATTCAACCATCTGGTCAATGCGCAGGCGGGCAAACATTGAACGTGCCAATGAAATCAGGAAAATGATGAATGTAACTTTTAAAAGATATACCAAAAAGGAAAGCCAGAAAGGCAGGCCAAAGCCCCAGGGCAAAAATACCGCGGCCAAAAGGGATGCGGCCACGACCGTTTCCACGTTGATGGCGAGGCGGAAAATTGCCAGTAGGCGGCCGCTGTATTCGGTAAACATCCCGGCCACCATTTCGGTTTCGGCTTCAGGAATATCAAAAGGGACTTTTTCCAGTTTTCCGAGCAATGCCACCAATGCCACCCCAAAGCCCAGCAAGTTGCAAGCCCAAAACCAGGGGTGGGAAAGATAAAAGGCCGTCATGCCGCTGAGCGACCAGGTGTTGGCGAGCATGGCTGGAGCCAAAATGGATAGAAATAAAGGAACCTCATAGGCAAATAATTGGACCAGGGAGCGCATGGCGCCAATCATGCTGTAGACCGACCGGGAGTACCAGCCGCCTAAGAAAAATGTCAGAGAAGGCACCATTAATAGGTACAGCACCACTATCAGGTCGCCGCTGAACGCAAAAATGGCTTGCGTTTTCCACAAGGGGATACTGAAAAACGCCGTGATGGTTGATGCCAGGGCTACCAGCGGCATCAGTTTAAAAATAGTTAGGTCGGATTCTTTTACCACCACGTCTTCTTTTCCCAGCAATTTAATCAGGTCGGCCAGCGGCTGAAAAATTGGCGGACCCACCCGGTTTTGGAACCGGGCGTAAAGTTTGCGGTCTTCGTACTCGGCCAGCAAACTTAGCACCAGCAAAAAAAGAAAACCCGGGAAAATTAAAATTATGAATAGTGATTGTATCATTTGAATGCGATCCCCCGTTTTTTGTACCAGTTAATACTATAGTCGTGCAACTCGTTCCAGGTCATGGTTTTTTCACCCGCGGCCTGGTCTGCAATTTTTATCATGCGGTCGGTGCACGAGAAACACGGGTCGATGGCCGCAATGACAATTGGCAAATCAGCCAAATAACGGTCTTCCAGCATTTTGGTCACGGATTGCAAATTAGCCAGGGTAGGGGCACGCACTTTGACTCTTTCCGGATGGTCCGTCCCGTTGCTTTTTACGTAATGCATATCTTCGCCGCGCGGGGCTTCATAGCGGCTGACGGCTTCTCCGGCGGGGATGCGGCGCGGGGCTTTGACCGCAATGGGGCCGTCCGGTAATTGCTTGAGTGCTTTGCGGGACATTTTGTATGACTCCATCAGCTCCAATACCCTGACCACCGTGCGCCCATACACGTCGTTGGTGTTAGTAGAAATTACTTTAAATTCCAGTTCGTCATAAGCGGCATAAGGGTCGTCGCGGCGGACATCGCGCTCAATTCCGGAGGCGCGGGCGGTGGGGCCCACGGCGCCCAGCTTAACGGCATCATCGTGCGAAAGCATTCCTACCTTGGATAAGCGAGTGATTACCGTGGTTTCGTGGGTGGCCAGCTGGATATAATATTTAGTTCTTTCTTCCAGTGCCGTCAATGCTTTTAATACATCGTCAATTTGTTCCTTGGAAATATCGCGGCGTACCCCGCCAATGGTATTAATCCCATAATTAACGCGGTTGCCGGTCAATTGCGCCAAAATATCTAAAACAATTTCACGGTCGCGCCAGGTATACATGAGCAGAGTATCAAACCCGATTTCGTGGCCCGCCACCCCTAACCATAATAGGTGACTGTGAATACGTTCCAATTCGGCCACCAGCGTGCGGATATATTTTGCTCTCTTAGGAATTTCCAAACCGGCAATTTCTTCCACGGCTTGGACATAGGCGGTGGAATGAGCATGCGAGCAGATGCCGCAGATCCTCTCCAGCAGGTACATATCCTGGATGTAGTTGCGGCCTTCGCAGGCCTTTTCGATTCCGCGGTGGTTGTAGCCCAGCTTGATGTTGACCGCGGTAATTTTTTCGCCGCGCAGGGAAATTAAAAAGCTTTCGGGTTCTTTCAGCGCCGGGTGCTGTGGGCCAACCGGCACTTGGACGTCGCCGATTTCCGGCAGTTTTGGTTCAGACATTGGTGGTTCCTCCTCCGGATAATGCCTCCGGGTGCCAATCTTTGCGCAGGGGGTGTTGATCCAGCGGCCAGTTGTCCGGCAGGGGATAGCGGCGGCCTTCCGGCAAGCCCTCTACCTGGATTCCTAACAGATCAATCAGCTCACGCTCATAAATATCTGCGGCCGGGAAAATTTGGATGATGGTTTTGATTTTTGGGTTGGTTTTGGGGACCGAAGTTTTTAAACTAAACACGATGGCACCGTCACGGTTTAAATGATAAATAATGCCGAAGTTTTCACCTTCGTCGAGGCCGGTAATGGTTGAAATGGCGGCAAAACCCAGCTGGTTCACCAGGTATTCAAAAGTTGGCCGGAAATTTTCCAAAGTAACTTCGGCCCACATACGGCGCGCCCGCTGGATTTTTATCTTATCGGCTAAATTGGTAAATTGGCTGACTAATGCCCGGCTGATTTCTTCTTCTTGATTGATTGTTTCGGCAATTGTCATGGATTACTCCTTTAAGCTTCCCAATAATTTAACCACGCCGTCAATAATTGCTTTGGGGCTGGCGGGACAGCCGGGAATGTACGCGGATACCGGGATGGTAGTATCAATCCCGCCTAAGACATTGTAGCAGCCGTTAAACACCCCGCCGGAACAGGCGCAGGTGCCTACCGCCACCACAAATTTTGGTTCGACCATCTGGTCGTAGATTTTTTTTAAGCGATCCTCAATTTGGCGGGTTACCGGGCCGGAACACAGCAGGACATCGGCGTGGCGGGGGGAGCCCTTTAACACGATGCCAAAACGCTCGATGTCATAGCGAGGGGTCAGTGCCGCAATAATTTCGATATCGCAGGCATTGCAGGCGCCGGTATTGAAATGCAAAACCCAGGGTGATTTGGTGCGGGCCCAGGTCAGGACTTTGGTGGAAAGCGACATGCTTTAGTTTCCTTTCTTCAGTAATGTAACCATGCAAATCAAGGCTACGGCCAGATAAATAATCGCCATGACAAAGGTTTCAATGGTTTCAGCCGGTACGGTAGCAATGATGAGTGCCACCACGTGCAAAATGGTAAAGAAAAAAGCAAATGGGAAAAATTGGCTGTAATCGGGTTGGATCATGTGTCCGCTAAATTCTTCGCCGCAGGAATAGGCCTCGGAAACCCGCTCTTTAGTGGTGCCGTGTTTGATGGAAAGTTTTGCGCACCAGAGAGCGATCAGCCAGATAAAGGCCAGCAAAACCAAAAAAGTAATTGGCGGTGTCAGCAGCATTTGTTGCATTTAATTTCCTTACCCTTTCAAATTATTTAATTTTCTGGTATCAATTGTTTCGTTATGCCGGAAAATCCACAAAATCAGGCCGCCGGCCACCACCATGAGCACAACTTCGATTACGATTAAAGTAATAACTATGGCTTGTGCCAGCGCCAGGTTATTGGTCAGGTATCCGGCCAAAATGATAAAGAGGGTAGCGGCTTTGACCAAAATTTCGATGCCGATCAGCGCCCGTACCAGGTTATAAGTGGCCAGGATACAATAGATGCCAACGATTGTTAGCAGTGCGATAAAGGATACGTAACAGCTGAAAGTTTGCGCCAGGTCAGCGGTCATGATTTATTCTCCTTGAACAAAATTGCTACGCCAAAGGCGCCGGCCAGCAGGATAATGATTTGTCCCAATAAATCCAGGTGGCGGACATTCCATAAGACCGTTTGGACGCTGGCCGGGATCAATCCGGTGCTATTTAGTGTCAGGGGAGGGAGGGGGAAATTTAGCGGCCATTTAATTTGCCAAAGGATGATTGCGGCTAAAATTAAAATAATTGGAAGTTCCCAGAATTTGGAGATGCGCTCTTTTCTGCGCTCCACCAGCCGTTCCATGGAAACGCGCTGGGTAAAACTAACGGTAGTGATAAAAATTACCGAAATTAAACCGGCGCAGACCGACAGCTCAAAAACGGCCGCGAGCGGTGCGTTGAGCCGGAACATGATGATGGTTACCATGATGCTGGTTAAGGCCAGCCCGATAATGCCGCGCAAAAGCCGGATGGTCATGACGCTCCACAAAGCTACCAGCAAGGTTGCCAATAACAGAATGAAATCGATTGTAATTTTAGGGCACATTACTTTAATTCTCCTGTGTGGCTGATGCCAGTTAAGTTACTTACCGCTATTACAGTTGGGTTGGCCGGCAAAATGTAGCGGTTCAATACCAAGGGAAACAGGAGTCCCACTGCGATAATTATGGCGGCCAGCAATACCGCAACAAACGAAATCAGCGGTTTGGCTTCTTTGATGTTTTCCAGGCCGTTTTGCAGCTTTCCAAAAAACAACTTGCGCTGCATATTTAAAAAATAAGCCAGCGTCAGCAAGCTGGCCAGCAGGGCGGCGGCCGCATAAAAATATTGCTGGGCGCCCCACAATGCCCAGATAATGATAAATTTGCTCCAAAAACCGGAAAGCGGGGGGATGCCGGCGGTGGAAAGCAGGGCAATGACCGAAGTGGTGCCGGTAATGGGCATTTTGGCGCCGAGGCCGCTTAAATTTTCCATTTCGGAGGTGCCGGTTTGTTCTTCAACCGCGGCGGCGTTGGTAAATAACAAGGCCTTGAACGTGGCGTGGTTGAAAAAGTGAAAGATGGCGCCGGCAATGGCCAGGGGTGAGCCGCAACCCAGCCCTAAAATGATATAACCAATCTGGCTGATGGAAGAATAAGCCAGCATCCGCTTAAAATTGGTTTGGGGGATGGCGGCCAGCGCCCCCACAAAAATTGAAATTAACCCCAGCAGCATTAAGCTGTTTTGCAGGGCAGGATTAAACCCAAAAACGGAAATTACCAGCCGGATGAGCGCATACACGCCGGCAATTTTGGTAATGATTCCGGCCAATAATATTGAAACGTAGGAGGGCGCCGCAGTATAAGCGTCCGGCACCCACGCGTGGAACGGGACCACTCCGGACTTGATCAGCAATCCGCAGATAAATAATCCAACCGCAAATTTGGCCAGGGTATTGCCGCTGTTGCCAAGTAATGCGCTAGCCACGGCCGGATAAGCGGTGGAGCCCGCAAATAATAATATCAATGCCAGGGATAATAACAGCATGACCGACGCCACGGCGGACAAAAGGAAATACTTGAAAGCGCCTTCCAGCGCCAAAACATCTTTTTTAATGGCAATCAGGATAAAGGAGGCCACCGCGACAACTTCCAGGAAAATGTATAAGGAAAACAAGTCGGCGGATAATACCATGGCGTTCATGCCAATAAAAGTAATGAGCAACAGGTTGATAAAATTAAAACGCGGCTGGTCTTGCAGGAAATGCAGTCCGACCAGCAGGGAGCATAATTCGACCAGGCCGATGGACAGGAACATGACAAAACTTAACTGGTCTACCCAAACGCTAAACATGAAAAATGGTTCCAGCAGGTTAGTGCCGGTATGCCAAAAGGGCAGGGAAGGCACTAGCGAAAGGCCGATTTGTAAAATAAAAAGGGTGGCGGCAAAATATGGCGCCAAACGCTGTAAAAACTTACCCAGCGGCAGGTTTATGATAATAATTCCGATGATGGGAACTAAAATTAGCAATGCTGACATTTTATTTTCTCCACAAAGCTAAAAACATTCATTACCAACAGAGATACGTAACCATCAATAACGCGCCTACCAAAATCCAAGCCAGGTAAGTTACATAACTTCCATTATGCGCGCGACGAATTCCCTGGCCAAAGGCCACGGCGGCCCCCACTGAAAATTTGTCGTAGAACCAATCTACGGCGCGGTCTGCCCAAAAAGCAGCCGTAGCTACCCAGTGCGCCAATTTTAAGCCGATGTCATAAGGGTCAAAATATTTCTTTTCGGCTCCGGCATAAATTTGTTTTAACCCCGGGGCATAATGGATGTGGTCAACGGCTTTTAATCCGCTGCCAGATGCCCTGACGCCCAGCCAGTGATTAAGCAACGCACCCAGCAGGACGACCACGGTCATTGAAACCAGCAAAACGTTAGCATGGAACCCGGCAAACGAATGGCCTTCCAATAATTTTTCGCCTAAAGCTGGTTCGATTAAATGTTTAATTGGCAGGTAATTGAAAATGCCAAAGATAATACAAAGAAGTGCAATAACCAACATGGGCAAAAGCATAGGCCAGGGGGCTTCTGATACTGCATTGCCGCCATTAGCCGCGGCCGTTTGGTTTTTGCCAAGGAAGGCCGCATGTCCCAGCTTTAAAAATGAGGCCGCAGTAAAAAATGAACCCAGGATGGCGGCCAAATAAAAAATGGTACCGCGCTCCAGTGCCGCATCGTAAATTAATTCTTTTGAGAAAAATCCGTTAAAGGGCGGCACGCCCGAGATTGAAACCGCCGCAACAATAAAGCAGGCAAAAGTTATGGGCATGGCCTTTCCCAGGCCGCCCAGTTTTTCCAAATTGGTGGAACCGGCTTGTTTTTCGACCGCGCCGCCGGTAAAGAATAAACAACTTTTATAAAGTGCATTATTGACCATGTGGAACAGGCCGCCGACAATTCCGGCTGGGACGCCGGTCCCGATCCCTAAAATCATGTAGCCCACCTGGCTGATCGCGTGATACGAAAGCAGTTTTTTGTAATCCTTCTGGATCAGCGCCATCAGGACTGCCAAAACAATTGTGATTGCGCCTACGGTCATTAATGTGATGCCCGCCCACCCGGCGGCTTGCATTTGAAATAACTGCAGGCAAATCCGGGTTAAGAAATAAATTCCTAAAAGCTTTTCCACCGCCGCCGGGAAAAATGCCATAAAGGGTAGTGGCGCATCCAGCGCGGCGTCCGGGATCCAGCTGTGAAAAGGCATGCAACCGGATTTGGCAATGGCGCCGATTACCAACAATATAAAAGCTAAACCGGCGGGCACATCCAGCGCCAGGTTAATGGCAGACATGGTTAAGGTGCCGGCAATAAATCCGGTTAATCCGATTCCAATCATCAGGCACAGGTCGGAAATGCCGATAATGATGAATGCCTTGGTGGCGGTTTTAAATGCGTCGGGGTTGCCGATGCTGATTAAGCCAAAAAGCGTTAGCAGCAAACCTTCCCAGAAAAACAGCAGTAAGACCAGGTTATTGGCCAAGATTGCGCCGTTGACCATGGCCAGGGAAAGTAATAAATAAGAGTAAAACTGCCGGGCGTAGTTTTTGTCTTTCAAAAACACACTGCAGTAAATTGCTAGAGAAAGAGCAAAAAAACCGGTACTCAATAGAATGAAGGCGCTTAAATGGTCGAGCCGGATCGAAAAATTGATTCCCAGCCCGGCCCAAGGGATGGAATAGATAAAATTGTGTTTAAATAAAATAATGGTGATGAAGAAACTGACCAGCGTGGCCATGAGAGCGAGGGCAGATTGTGCGCGTTGCCACCGGTTGGAAATGAAGAGTGCACCGACGCCTGCAATCAGCGGGATCACAATTAACGCCAGGGTACTCTCTAATAAATTCATACTATTTAACCGTTCCTAACATTTGCTGGGCTACGGTGCGTGCAACATCGGCCGGGTATTTGATTAGGAGGCCGCCGCTAAAAGAAAGTACGGCCAGCAATACCACGCAGGCGACCATAAGTTTTGATCCTTCTTTAACCGGGCCAATGAGGTTGTTTCCCAGGAAAACCAGATTGAAAACCCGGAACAGGTAAAGGATAGTGAAAAAAGCCGAGCACAGGAATAATAATGTAATGTATAAGGGTTGGCTGTAAACCGACCCGGTCATAACCATAAATTTGGCGAAAAATCCTCCCAGCGGCGGGATTCCCATGATGGAAAAAGCGCAAAACAAAAAAGCCATAGCAGTCCACGGCATGGTTTTGATCAACCCGCCCATTTTGGTAATGTCTTTGCTATGGGTATTTTGCTCAACAATACCTGCACACAAAAACAGCCCGCCCTTGGCCAGACCGTGCATTAATATATATAGTAGGGCGCCGGTTACCCCAATAACATTGCCGCACGCCAGCCCCAAAAAGATGAAGCCAATCTGGCTGATGGTGGAAAAAGCGATGATCCGCTTCAGGTTAGTGTCAATGAGTGCAGCGCCGGCGGCGATGAGTGCGCTTAACCCTGCGATGGCTGGAACCACCACATGCCAAAATTGGCTCAAAGGCATCACTACAATAAATAACCGGGCAAAAACGTAAACGCCAATTTTAACCAGTACGGCGGCATGGAGCAGGGCGGTAACCGGGGAAGGAGCCACTCCAGCATCCGGCAGCCAGGTTTGGAATGGTAGGGTAGCCGATTTGGAAAAGATTCCAGCTAAAATCAGCAGTACCGCCAATCCCGAAAGCGGCTGGGTTTTTAATGCTTCCTTAATTGTCGATAAGTCAAACGAGCCACATTGTTGGGCTAATAACATAAACCCAACCAGCATCAGCAGTGCCCCAAAAACGGTGACCAAGAATGCCTTGTCGGCTTTAATGACGTATTCTTTATCTCTGAAAAAACCAATCAAACGCCAGCTGGTCAGGGCGGTGATTTCCCAGAAGACGTATAAAAAAATGAGGTTGCCGGAATAGACCAGGCCCATCATACTGCCCATGAACAAAAGCACCATGCAGTAATATTCGTTTTGGTTTTCGTAGTGGTCGATGTAGTCAAAAGAATAGAAAATTATGATGGCGCTGATGAAAGAAGAAACCAGCGCCATGAAAACTGCCAGGCCGTCGGCGCAAAAAGTAAAATTAAAACCCAGCGGCAGGAGGCGCTGGATGGTGGCAAACTGTCCGGACAGCGCTGAAGGCAGCAAAATTAATGAAAGGATGAATGAAACCAGCGCCAGTACCAGCGCAAACCAATTGCGCAGTATTTTGGAAAAATTGCCCAAAATGGGGAGCAAAAACGCCCCCACGATGGGGGTAAAAATAATTAACCAAACCAGCCAATTGCTTTTCATAGTTTAAAAATTTCTGCGGATCGACAGGCAGAAAGCAGTATTTTATATGATTATGAAATTTGGCGCAACCGGGATTTTACGGCCTCCATTGCCCACAGCGGCAGAGAAGACAATATTATCACCAGCATCAAATCAAACGGACTGAAGGGGATGGTTTTAAAAATAATTTGCAGCGGCGCCCAGTAAATGACCAGGGCTTGAAGGATAAACGAGCCGAGGATCGCGCCAATTAACCAGCGGTTGGTAAATATTCCCAGTTTAAATATCGAAACGGTTTGACTGCGGCAGTTTAAGGCATGGAAAAGCTGGCTGACCGCTAATACTACAAAAGCTGCGGAGCGGGCATTGGTTAAAGTGCCTTTTTCTATGTTTAATACATAGTAAAACGCCGCCAAACTGCAAAATGCGATAAACCCGCCTTGCATCAGCATCACCAGCCCGTTTTGGCGGTTAATGATGGGCTCGTTTCTTTTGCGAGGGGGGTAGCGCATGACGTTTTTATCGTGGGGATCCATTCCCAGTGCCAGCGCGGGCAAGCCGTCGGTAACCAGGTTTACCCATAAGATATGTATGGGAAGCAGCGGTGGCGGCAGGCCCACCAGAGAGGCAATAAACATGACCAAAATTTCGCCGGCGTTGCAGGATAATAAGTAATGTATGAATTTTTTGATGTTGTCATAAATCCCGCGGCCTTCTTCTACCGCTGCCACAATTGAAGCAAAATTGTCGTCAGTGATCACCATGTCGGAGACGTCTTTGGTAACATCTGTTCCGGTAATTCCCATGGCAATCCCGATGTCGGCTTCTTTAACTGCGGGGGCATCGTTGACCCCGTCCCCGGTCATGGCTACGGTTTCGCCTAAACTGCGCAGGGCTTTGACGATGCGGTACTTATGTTCAGGAGAAACGCGGGCATAGACGGCGGTTTTACCAACAATTTGGCTTAACTCGGCGTCGGTTATTTGATCCAGTTCTTCCCCGGTTTTGGCTAGTGCCCCATCTTTAAATATCCCGATTTCCCGGGCAATGGCCACGGCGGTATTTTTATGGTCGCCGGTAATCATTACGGTTTTAATTTGTGCTTGTCGGCATTTTTCCACCGCAGTTTTGGCCTCTTCGCGCGGGGGGTCAATCATGGCTACCAGCCCGGCAAAAATTAAATCCTTTTCGATATTTTCTGCGGAAAGGTTTTCCGGCAGTGAGTCAAATTGGCGGTAGGCGATGGCCAGCACCCGCAGGGCCTGGTTTGACAGATTAGCGTTGGTTTGTGCGATGTTTTGCAGGTCCGGCGCCAACATTGGGCGAGGGGTTCCTCCTTCATCAATTGTAGAGCAGTTTTTCAAGAGAATATCCGGTGCGCCTTTAACGAAAGCGATGTAGGATGTCCCGGTAGTGCCGGGACCGGAAATTTTGCGCACAACCGTCATTTTTTTTCGGGTTGAGTCAAACGGGATTTCTTCCTCAAAAGGAAATTGGGCTTCCAGCTTTTCTTTCCAGAGGTTGGCTTTAGCGGCACAGACCAGCAGTGCGGCTTCGGTAGGGTCGCCGGCAATTTTGTAGTTTTCCTTATCTTGGATTAATTCGGCGCCGTTGCATAAGACACCGCAGTGTAAAATTTGGGCCAGGGCGGGCAGCTGTCCCGTAGTGACAATGGTGTTGCCGGATAAAAACTGGCCGACTGGCTGGTACCCGATGCCGGTAACTTTGATCAAATGCTTGCCGTCAAAAATATGGGTCACGGTCATTTCGTTTTTGGTCAGCGTGCCGGTTTTGTCCGAGCAGATAACCGTAGCACAACCCAGGGTTTCAACCGAGGGGAGTTTGCGGATTAAGACGTGGCGGCTGACCATACGTTTTACCCCTAATGCCAGCGCCATGGTTACCACTGCCGGTAGCCCTTCGGGAATAGCCGCCACCGCCAAGCTGACTGCAGTTAAAAACACGTCCAGGATATTCCCGCCCTGTAAAAATTCAAACAAAAAGACCAGGCCGACTAAAATAAAGCAGACGTAAACGATGAATTTGCCGAATTCTTCCAGTTTTTTTTGCAATGGAGTGGTTTCGCGACCTTCCTGTTGGAGCATGCCGGCAATTTTCCCCAGTTCGGAAAGCATCCCGGTTTCAACAATAATTGCCCGGGCCTTGCCGGCGGCGACGGCGGTCCCCATAAAAACCAGGTTGGCGCGGTCAATCAGCGCCAGGTTGTTTTCGGCCAGCGGTTGGGCCGTTTTTTGTGAAGGCGTGGACTCGCCGGTTAAGGCGGCTTCAACCGTGGAAAAGTTTGGTGTGAGATAAGTGAGGCGTCCGTCGGCGGGCACGTTATCTCCGGCTTCCAGTTCAACCAAATCGCCGGGGACTAAGAAGCCGGCAGGGATGATTTCCAGATGTCCGTCACGGATAACTTTGGCGGAGGGGCTGGAAAGTTTTTTGAGGGCCGCCAAGGATTTTTCGGCGCCGTATTCCTGGAAAAATCCCAGGATCGCGTTTAATAAAATAATGGCCAGAATGGCCAGCGCATCAACCCATGCCTGCAAAAATCCGGAGACCAGCGCCGCCGCAATTAAGATCCAGACAATAAATTCACGGAATTGGTCCAGGAAAATGGCGAGCGGAGCGCGGCCTTTTTTTTCTTTGAGGGAGTTTGGCCCAAATTTTATCAGGTGCGCTTGTGCAACCGCCGTTGTTAAGCCAGTTTGCGTGCTGGAGTTAAGTGAAACTGCAATTGCCTCGCCGCTTTTTTGCCACCAAGTAGCCATAGATATTATGTCTTATGTGTAATGTCCAAATCCAACTTTTTCAGAGAGTTGTCTTCCCCAATTAGGATTAGCGTGTCGCCTGCCTGGATTTTGGAGTTACCGGAAGGGATGATCAGGCGCTGCTCCCCATGCTGCAGCGCCAGGACGGTCACGTTGTTTCGGTTGCGCAGGTCAAGCTCGGAGAGGGTTTTGCCGACCCATCTTTGGGGTGTGTGAGTCCCGACAATATGGACATGTTCGCCCAGTTCAAAATAATCAAAAATGCCGGAAGACGCGAGGCGGTTTGCCAGCTTGATGGCGGTATCCTGCTCCGGAAAAATGATTTCGTCCACGCCAATTTTGGCCAGGATTTTGCCGTGGATGGTATTGCGGGCTTTACAGATTACTTTGCCTACGCCAAAGCTCTTGCAAATTTGCGCGGCGATGATATTGCTTTCAATATTGCTGCTTTCGGCGATGATGGCCACGTCGCAATCGGCCACCCCGGCTTCGCGCAAGGCATTTTCGTCGGTGATGTCGCCGATAAATGCGTGGGTGACCTGGTCCTTGATACCCTGGATGATATTTTCTTCCTTGTCGATGGCGATGACTTCCTGTTTTTTAAAGAATAACTCCCGGGCCACTTTAGCCCCAAAGCGCCCAATTCCTAAAACCGCATATTGTTTTTTCATTTTTTTCCTCCTTCAATAATTTACCCAATCGAAATACCCTCTTTTGGCAGCTCCACTGCAGCTTCTTTCTTATCCATGGTCAGCCCCAAAAGCAAAGACAGGGGGCCAACCCGGCCAATAAACATTACGATAATTATGATGATTTTTCCGGCGGCGCTCAAGCCGGGCGTGATTCCCATGCTTAACCCAACGGTGCCAAAAGCCGAAAAGGTTTCAAATGCCAGCTGGGTCAGGTTAAAAGTTTCGGTACGCTCCAGGCAGAACACGGCCAAGGCCACCAGGGTCAGCGCCAAAAGGGTAACGGCAAAAGCGCGGCGGATGGTTTCCGGTGGGACGCGGCGCCGGAATAAAATTGTGTCGCGCGAATTTCTTACCGTGGCCCAAATGGTGGCTAAAATCAACGTGAAAGTTGTGGTTTTTACGCCGCCTCCCGTTCCGCCCGGGCTGGCGCCAATAAACATAAGTAACATCATTAGCAGGGCGGTGGCGGGCGCCAAATGTTCCAGTGGGACAGTGTTGAATCCGGCGGTACGCGGGGTTACCGCCTGGAAATAGGACGCCAAAATTTTATGCGGCATACTCAACTTGGCCAGCGTGGCAGGGTTATTATATTCTAAAAACAAAAATGCCAGGGTGCCGCCGATGATCAAAACCAGGGTGGTGGCAACAGCTACTTTGGAATGTAATGACCATTTTTTTAAACGCAGGAGGTCGCTGAGTACCAGGAAACCAATCCCGCCGATGATAATGAGTGAGGTGATGGTTAAGTTTACTACCCAATCGGTAACGTACGGGGTTAAATTGGCAAAATTGGCAGCCAGCGCAAACCCGGCATTGTTGAATGCGGAAACCGAATGGAAAACCGCCCAAAAAGCGGCGCGACCGATGTTCATTTGAGGCAGGAAACGCACGAACAAGATCAACGCTCCGATTCCCTCAATGATGAAAACAATTCTGAAAATACGGCGCAACACCAGCATCACATCCCTGGTGGAATTAACATTCAGGGCTTCCATAACCATTAGTTTTTCGGAAATGAACATTTTTTTGCGGAAGACCAATATCAGGAAAGTGGAAAAAGTCATGTAGCCCAACCCGCCGATTTGGATCAAGAGCATCAGTACGGTTTGACCGAACAATGAGAAATGCGTGCCGGTGTCCAGCGAAACCAGGCCGGTGACGCAGACCGCCGAATTGGCATTGAAATATGCGTCCAGAAAATTGGTGAATTCGCCGCGCGCAGAGGAAATGGGCAGGGATAAAATGAGCGCGCCGAAAATAATGATTACCAGGAAACTTACCGCAATTAATAAATTGGGACGAAGTCTTGGCATGGTTAAACCACTTCGCGGAAAATGCTGATCACAACATCAAACAGGGCTAAAATCAGCGGGCCGATCAAAATGCCCGGCAAACCGATCAGCTGGATGCCGCCCAGGATGCCGAAGAAAATAATTAGGGGATGGATGCCGGCCCGATCGCCTACGATTTTTGGTTTCATGAAATTATCAATGGTGCTGACCACCAGTGAGCCGTAAACCAGCAAGGTTATGGCCTTCCAGTAAACCCCGGTGGGTAAACCAATGATAAACAAGTAGATTACAATTGGGAGCCAGACCATGACGGCACCCAACATAGGAATAATTGAGATGATGGCGGTTAAAAATCCCCAGAGCACCGGGTTGGGAACGCCCAAGACCACAAAACCCAGGCAGGCCAAAAGTCCCTGCAGCATTCCCACTACAATTTGGCCGTAAATCATGCTGTAGCTGATGTCAGAAAACTTGGAAAAAATCTGCTGGTAACGTCCTTCCGGCAGGGGAAAAAATTCCAGCATGAATTTGTAAATCCGGGTTCCGCCTTTCAGGAAAAAGTACAGGGAAAAGATGGTGATGAAAACGTTAAAGAGCGCATTGGGAATAATGGTTAACAGGTTTGGCAGCCAGCCGATGGCCTGGTTAGAAAAATTGGTGAACTGCTGGCGGTACTGCCAGACGTGGGGGAGGGCGTCTTTGAGGAGGGGAGGCAAATGATCGAACTTGGCATCCGGATTAGCCAGAAATTGCTGCAGAAAGCCGTAACCGCTGCGAATTTCGTCCTGCAGGGCAATGGAAAGCATAACCATGGGAATCAACACGAGCAGGATTGCCAGGATGACTGTGATGAAGGCGGCCAGGGATTCTTTATGCTTGAAATGCGGCAGGCGGTGCAATAAATATTTATAGGTTGGATAAAAAAGATATGCCAGGACGGCGGCGCCGATCATGGAAATCAGGAAAGGACGGATAATCAGAAACGCTAAGAATACCAGTAAGGTTACAATGATAATTGCGACGGTGCGCTGGTACGTTTTGAGTTCGCCGTTTTTTAAGTGCATAAGGTAGATTTATTATACTTTGACAAAATTGCGGCGGCAAGCGCTGCTTTGTTTTTCGGTAAAATCTTATTTTACCATTAAGTAATTAGTGAACTGTTGGGTTACCGTACCGGTATTGTTTTTGAGGACGCCGCCGTAAATGATTAAGACCTTGCCATTTTGCAATGGGACGTGCGCGGCCATGCCATCCCAGACATCGGCTTGGTCATGGACTAATTTTAGCTCTTTGATCCGGTTGCCGTCTGCGTCGAGCAAAGTGAAGAGTGTTTTTTGTCTATCATTTTCGTTGCGTGTATACAATACAAAAATGTTGCCGTCGTTAAGCCGTGAGGCCGCCAGGTTCGCCACGCTGTCAGGCGTGAATTGGGTGGGACCGGCGACAACCGTCCCCTGGGGACCTATAACGGAAACAACGCCTTGTTGGCTATCACTTTGATAAACCAGCAGGATATTGCCGTTTTCCATGGCCAGTGGTTGATTGTGTCCAAGTGATTTAACCAGAAATTGAATTTCATCCCGTATCACATTACCGAAAACATCCAATATTTTGTTTTTTGCATAAGCGCAGTTATAACTTAAAAACACCAGACCGTTTATCATGGCGGCGCCGATGGAGGTTGTATATCCCTTATTGTTGAAAATTATTGGTCCCCAAATTTTGTCGCCGGAGGCGTTGAGTACTTGGTATTCTCCACGGCCGGTAACACCGTAAAGCTTTTGGTAGGCGAGTAAAATTGTTTTGCGGCCGGGCAGGTAAGACAGGGTAATGGTAGTGATATCGGAGTCGTTAAACACCACCGGGCCTTTAATTATTTTGCCGCTGTCGTTTACGATGACATATTTGCCGCAATGCTCAATTTTATCGGCGTAGGCAATCAGCACGGTGTTATTGTCAATGGCAAAAGCCACGTTTTCGCCAATCAGGTAACTGCCGGCGGGATTGGTGTAGTAGACCGAAGCCAGGGGCTGCATCTCGGATGAAAAAATAACGGCTTCACCGACGCAGGACTTATTTGCGGTAAATGTTTCCCATGCGGCCAGGATTTTTCCGTTGGGCATTTGGGCGGCGGTAATTGATGTGTAAGCAAAGGTTGGATTAATGGTTCCCATTTTGGAAACACTGAATTTATTGAGGTCAATGGGCTGGGTGATGACTGAGTTTGGGATGCTGATGGTTTTGTTGTTTGTCGCAGGCGCGGTATAGTTGAGGTTGGTAGGCTGGACATTGGCGGCACCGGCGATGGAGCTAAAAGTGAGTCCGAGTATCATTAAACAGGCAAAAATGTATTTGCGGGTTAACATATTATTATTGTAGCATACCCCGCCCCGGCATGAACCATTTCGGTTCATACTTCAGCTTGCAGGAGATCAATCTCGTAGAGCGGTGCCAATATTTTAACGATATGATGAAAAATTTCACGCGTGCGACTCTTTACCGTGCTATCTATTCTGCTGGTTATGTGCTATACTAAAACACAAAGTCGAGATTAATGGTTATAGATCATAGAATTCTGCTGGATGATCGTGACGAAGCCTCATTTTTTAGGCCTCACATTCCGTTAATTGCAGAAAAAAAATCAAAAGGAGGTCCAATTATGAAAAGTATTTTTGTGGGAAATTTGCCCTGGTCTGCCACTAACGAAGAACTAGAAAAAAAGTTTGCGGAATTTGGCGAAGTAAAATCAGCCAGAGTAATTAACGATAAAATGACTGGTAAATCCAAAGGATTTGGATTTGTTGATATGGATGACGAGGCTGCCCAAAAAGCCATCGCGGCTATCAGCGGTTCTAAGTGGGGAGATCGTGAGATCACCTGCAACGAAGCCAAGCCGAGGGAAGAAAGATCCGGCGGAAGAGATTTTGGCCGCGATAGATTCTAAGTAAATTGCTTGGTTTTTAAAAAATTAGCTCCTGATCCTCTTGTTATTAAGCAGGTTGGTCAGGGGCTTTTTTTTTGCGAAAAAATATTTGAATTGCCGGTCAACTCCGCTTGAACGAGTTTCGCAGCTGGCTCGTTATGAATCCTCTTCGCATGTGATAGAATAATCGCATGATTATGTACCGAGAAAATTAGCAACATTATACAAAGGAAAAAGCGCGGAATTGAAAAAAATCCTGATTGTTTTTTGTATTATCTTGATCGTAATTCTAGGAATTGCGGGGCTGCTTTGGTATGGTGTCAATTATTACTTTATCCCCCAGGTCGTCATTCCCCAAATCAGAGATCAAGTTGCAATCTTTAATCGCGAAAACCAGGTCAATTTAAAGATTAAAGAGATTTATTTCCATCCGCTGCGCGGCTTCCAGCTGACCGGAATTGAGCTGCGCCCCATCCTGACTGCTAAAGAAGTAGATATTGACCTTGATTACTTGGCTCTTTTGTCCCGTAGAATCCATTTGCAGCAAATTAATATCATTGAAGCTAATCTAAAGGTAACCTGCTCCAAGCGTGGGGAGTGGAATTTTGAACCGGCCCTAAAAGGTATTTTTGGTAAAGAGAAGAAAGCCCAACCTTCATTGATTGATATTGATCAGATTAGCTTTAGCCGCGGCCAGGTTTATTTTGACGATCAATTCTACCGCGTTAACCGGCTTACCAAACATTTTAAGGATGTTGCTATAAGGATCCAGTGTCCAGACCGGCAGGATTTTGATGTGGCAGTTGCGGGCGCGGATGAAAAACTGCGGGATGCCATCCGGTTTCAGTTCAATTATTCAGCCAAGACCGGTTTGATTAAGGGTAAAGCGCAATTAAAAATTGCCAATTTGGCAGATTACCGCGATTATTATCTCGATGAGTTAATTTTGCCCTGGCAGCTGGCAAAAGCGCAGTTGGCGGCGCAAGCCGATTTTTCCTATCAGCGCGGAGATTTTTCTGTTGACGGGGGCTATGCGGTTAAGGGAGGAAAAATTAGTTACGGTGATATCCAATTGGCGGGGGATGGTTTTATTAAACATAAACAAAAATATGTTAAAGGCCAGCCGACCCAGAGTGTTTTGAGCGCGCAGGCGGATCTGGAAAATATTTCTTTACAGTTCGAAAAAAATCCTATTTTAGAAAAAGGACAATGCGTTGCCACTATTACAGATAAAGGAGTGCAGATAAAAAAACTGAAAGGGATGAGCCAGTCGCAACCGGTTGATTTGCAGGGTCAATTTGTTTATCATCCGGTGCGCCGTCTCGATCTTACCGGCAAAATCGGGGGTGCGGCGAATGTGCTGTACATTAAATTATTGTCTGATAATGCCGCACAGTTGGATTGGGTGGCCAGTGCCGAAGCGGCTTATCTTAAGGTTGACGCTAACGTGTCGGATATAAAGCAATTGCGCTTTAGCGGTAAGGTTTCCGGCCAGGTTAATCTGGCTTTGCTTCCCAGGAGAGTGTTGATTAAAGCGGATAAGCAGCATTTAATCGTTTCATTCGAGGCGGCCAAATCAGAGCTGAAAGGTCAGGTGGGCTTTGCCGGCGACTTGCAGGGAGAGTTGGACAAACCGGAGACTTTTTTCGGAAAGCTCGGTTTAAAATTTGATAATTTTTCTTTATTAGGGCTGGATCCATTATCATTTTTGCTTGGCATGAAAGTTGAGCAAGGCGTGTTTGCTTCCGGGATCCCGCCGATGCATCTTTACCAGGGGACCCTTTCCGGCGCGGTGGCCCTGGATACCAAACATTGGGGAATGGAATTAAACATCGAAAATATGGACCTGGCAAAGTTTGCGGTGGTTGACCCCAAGTTAGCGGGATTAACCGGGTTGTTTACCGGTAAAATTGCAGGCGTTGGCAATTGGGGCGAGCATCGCTCGATCCATGGGGGAGGGAGCTTTAGCTTGACCAACGCCGACCTTAAAAATATCGCCATCTTTTCCAGCGCGCAGCAAGGGGTGGGCAGCCTGGTTAAGGACTTTCAGATGCCGGATTTCAATACCGTCACCGGTAATTTTGAGATTACCAATGAAGTGGTCTCCTTTCGCAACGCGCTGGCCAAGGCGCCCAATCTGGAGCTTAGAGGTTTGGGGACACTTGATTTTTCCAGCCGGGTGAACTTTACTTTGGGGGTAAAATTCTTGCAGCAAAGTGATTTTAAGACAGCCCTATTCATCTTTTTCCCTTTGCAGACCTTGGGGTTTGATCTGCTTTCTAAAGGGATAAAGGTGGAGATCAAAGGCGTTCTGCCTGATCTGAAGCAAACTACCTCTATTCAGCCG
>Ga0265292_1000888_pt1 | contig 31890 bp, 28 predicted proteins | sample Munlanlewell296A_FD_189080 | JGI IMG/M metagenome (GOLD analysis project Ga0265292, IMG submission 189080) | Leachate microbial communities from a municipal landfill in Southern Ontario, Canada - Leachate well 296A | ecosystem: Engineered > Solid waste > Landfill > Unclassified | place: Canada... | reverse complement strand
ATAAAACCTCGATACCATCATTTTGCCCGCCTGATTGTACTCACGGTAAAATCCATTCAATACACTATTCTTATAATTCTCTTCGGTCCGGATGTTGTCGTTGTCGAAATATTCGCGCCATACACCTTGCTTAAGTCCTTTATTATCTGTTTGATTAATAAACTCCCGGTCAATCATAAAATCATTATGATATTTATAAACAATTTGTACGATCCCGTTGATGAACTCGCGGGTTAACCCGTGTTTCTTGCCATCTTTGTACCTGACTATCCTTTCCGTGTCACCTTTACTGTTATAATACCACGATAGTCCCTGCTTCTGATTATCCAGATAGAGTTCTTTGAACAATGGACCCGAAACCCGAATGCCTTTCTGATTAATTATCTGATATTTAATATAATAACCGCTTCTTTTCCCATCCAAATAACTGATCTCATCGGTAATAAAACCTTGTTCATCATAGAACTTCCAGATAGAATCCAACTGAAAATTGCGGCGATTGCCTTCTGATCTGATCTTTCCGTTGATATGCCAGGATATCCATTTCCCGTCGGGTTTGCCGTTTCTGATCATTCCCTCACTGGAAATCTGCTTATTACCGTAATACAGCTTATTATAACCGTCTTTCAGTGTCTCCTGACAGAACAGGCCATGGTTGATCAGAATAAAGAGCAATGCCAATCCGGCACCCTTAAACTTCTTTATTATTATCATTATTGTTTATATATAATATGATGATGATAATGATGTACTGTTAATAGTGTTGATAACTCAGCTATCAAGATTAAAGCCGCATTACCAAGATCAAAGTAACAACTTATCAACAATATAATAATAGAGAAAGAGTTAAATTAGAGAAGGATATTATAGAAATTAACAGATTGTTGATTTAGTAGTAAAACTGACCGTAACTTTATTAACTGTGAAAAACTTGGTTGATTGTTTTTTAAATCTGCTCAAAGATTATTCTTGCTTTTATACTGATAATTTTTATACGGGGGATGTTTGATGAAGATAGAGTAAAAAGTGTTTAAGTTTTCTCACAAATATCAAATGTGGTTGTTCATAACCTGTATTATATTTTATTGATTGATTATTTGATGTTTGAGGGAATAGGGGCAATTTAGGTGAATGAAACTGAGTTATCAATTCCTTAAATTTGCCTTGATAATGAGACGATTTTGGGGAGTGTTAAAAAAAAAGCTGAATTGTGGAAAAAAACTTGTTTGAAAAGATAGGATTGGCATCGGACCATGCTGGTTTTAAAATGAAAGAGTGTCTGCGAAACTGGTTAATCGATGAGGGATACCAAGTTATGGATTTTGGATGTTATTTTTCAGAGAGTTGCGATTATCCTGATTTCGGACATCCATTGGCAGTTGCCGTTTCCGATGGTATTTGCGCCTATGGAATCAGTTTATGTGGAAGCGGGAACGGTATTAATATGGTAGTCAACAAACATCCGAAGATCCGTTCGGCCCTCTGCTGGAACAAAGAAATCGCGAGTTTGGCACGCCGTCATAACGATGCCAATATCTGTGCTTTACCTGCACGATTCCTGGTTCCGTCGGAAGCACAAGCCATTGTTAAGGAATTTCTCGAGACTGATTTCGAAGGTGGCCGCCACAGCATAAGGATCCGTAAAATCCCGTTAAACAGTTGATTGGTATGGATAACAAGGCGAAGATTTTTCAGGCAAAATCGGAAAAGGTTGCTTTTGACCGCGATCACCGGCGGATTCTGACCTATAATATCGGGCAGTATGATAAGGCAGTAACCAAAGGCAAACATTTCTTCCGTGATCTGAACAATGCCCGTGAGCAAGCTTCAAAAATCAAGGATTACTGCCTGCAGGAGTTTGAACAATTGCTGGTACAGTTTGAAAGGAATGCGCGGGGGAATGGGTGCGAGGTTGAGTGGGCCTCCGGGGCGGATGATGTTTTGAAAATAATAGGCAAGATCATTGCTTCGGAAGACGTCAGAACTGTGGTTAAAATGAAATCAATGGTTTCGGAAGAGCTCGAAATCAATCATTTTCTCGAAAAGAATAGAGTTGAAGCCTTCGAAACAGATTTAGGAGAATTTATTGTTCAGCTTGCCGGGGAGAAACCGTATCACATCCTGACCCCGGCGATGCATAAGTCAAAAGAGAGTGTTGCTGAGCTCTTCAACCAGAAATTCGGGCTCGAACCCGGTTCCAAACCTGAGGTTATCACTGGTTTTGTGAGATCTTTCCTGCGCGAAAAATTCATGAGCGCCCAGCTGGGAATTACCGGAGCCAATTTCCTGATCGCAGAAACCGGATCAGTGGGGCTGACTGAAAATGAAGGAAATGGTATGATGACCTTTTCGTGGCCTAAAACATTAATTGTTATTGCCGGTATTGAAAAGGTAATACCCGAACTGGTTGATCTCGATCTGTTCTGGCCCCTCCTGGCCGTTCATGGTACCGGCCAGCACGTAACTGCCTATAATTCTATTCTCTCGGGACCCAAAAAGGAAACTGAAGGCGACGGTCCCGAGCGGATGGTGATCATTTTATTTGATGGAGGCAGAATCCGGTTGTTTCAGGATTTGGAGATGCACCCGGCACTGAAATGCATCCGCTGCGGAGCTTGTTTGAATGTCTGTCCGATCTATAAAAACATAGGCGGGTATACTTATCAGACTACCTATACCGGACCGATAGGATCGGTCATATCAATGTATATGGATGGCACTTCGGATATGGGATTTCTCAATTTCGCATCAACCCTTTGCGGAAAATGCACGGATGTATGCCCTGTTAAGATTCCTTTGCACAAGCTGTTACTGAGCAACAGGCATAAAATTGTGGAATCTTCCGATAGTTTGGGGGTGGAAAGGTTTTTCTTCCGCAATTACAAGAAATACATGCTCAAGCGAAGGCGATTGGAAAAGGTTAATCCGAAATGGAAAAACAAAGCCATGACCACAATTGGCGCAAAAGTATGGGGACCAAGGCGGGATCCGCTTGTTTTTGCCAGGGAATCATTTCATCAGACCTGGAAAAAGAAGGAGTTTTAGGGTTCGCGTGCCGACAACTTGTGGAAAAAGGGCCTGAAAAAGAGATAATAGATAGTCAGGCCTGCCAGCCCTCCGATCACATCAGCCAAAAAATCCACTATATTCGACGACCGGTTAATAAAAAATCTCTCCTGAAGTATTTCAATCAGCCCGCCATATAGCGCGATAATGAGCATGGTGAGCAGCGGTCCTGATATTCGCAGAATGCTTTTCTTCGATAGATCAAACTCCGCACCCAGGAAAAACGCCAGAGGAAAATAAAGTGCGAAATGAACAATTTTATCCAGATTGGGTATGTTGAATATCGAAACCTTAGGCAGGGAACCTCCCGGCATGGCACAAAGTATCAGAATCAGCAGTGCCCAGATCAGGCTTATAATAAATAACTTTCGTATCATTAACGAGGGCAAATTTATACGTCAATATTAATTAAAAATGTGCGATTTAAACTGATCCGGTTTCCATGAGTGGTATCTATATCCATATTCCGTTTTGCAAAAGCAAGTGTTATTATTGTGATTTTTATTCGGTTACGAAAAGTGATGGGCAGGAGGGGTTTGTAAAGACATTGATCGGGGAATTGATTTTTCGGAATGACTATCTGACAAATAAACAAGTAGATACAATTTATTTTGGAGGAGGCACCCCTACTCTTATCAGTCCCGGGCAACTGGGCGTTATCCTGAAACGATTGAAGGAACTGTTTGAGGTAGACAAAGATGCCGAAATCACTATCGAAGCCAATCCCGATGATCTTCATCGGGAAGGATTGGAACAATACAGAAAAATCGGTTTCAACCGGATCAGTATCGGAACACAATCTTTTTTTGATGAGCATCTCAGGCTGATGAACCGCCGGCATAATGCAGCGCAGGCTATCGAAGCAGTTAGAATGGCCGGCGATTACGGCTTCGATAATATCAGCCTCGATCTGATTTATGGGATACCGGGAATGACCGCAATTCAGTGGGAACAGAATCTGAAAATTGCAGCCGGTTTACCGGCAGATCACATTTCAGCCTATCATCTGGCCATTGAGCCGGGAACCCGGTTCGGAAGGCTTAAAAAAGCCGGGGTATTTTCCGAGATACCCGATGAACAGAGTGTAGAGCAATATAGGATGCTGTTAGCGATCCTCGGAGCCACCGGTTTTGAGCAATATGAGATTTCCAATTTTGCCAGGGAGGGACGGTATAGCCGTCACAATACAAAATACTGGATGGGTGATAGTTATCTGGGACTAGGGCCCTCGGCGCATTCCTTTAACGGCACTCAGCGGCACTGGAATCCGGCGAACCTCACCAGATATACAGACGACATCAATATACGGAAACCGCCCAAGGGCGAAACCATTACTCCGGTGATGCACCGGAACGAATATGTGATGACCCGGTTAAGAACAAGCAGGGGTATCGATTCATTGGATTTCAAGATTAATTTTGGAGAATCAGGATGGTTTGAACTCTTATTCATGGCCGAAAAGCATCTCGTAAAAGGCCATCTTGTTTTGGAAGATGGCCGGATCTGGTTCAATAAGGAAGCGTGGTTTCACTCGGATGGGATACTGTCCGATCTTTTCCTGATCAGATAAACGATTTGAATTTATTAATACCTTAACCCGAAATTTTTAAGCCATGAACAACAGGAGGGATTTTCTTAAAACTGCTGCCGTATCAGTGTTTGGAATTGCTGCAGGGGTTAAGGTACGTGCTGAAAATCAGGTTATTGATATACCGGATACGGCTAGTCAGGTTGATCTGACAAAGGATCTGCCCGATATAACCCGTGAAGATTATCTGGCACGCCAGGAGAAGGCGCGCGAATGGCTGGCTAAAACGGGTATCGATGCACTCTTCGTTGAAGGCGGCAACAACCTGTCCTATTTTACTAATACCGCCTGGTGGAGCAGCGAGCGTGTTTTCGGGTTCCTCCTGAGCCCGCATACTGATATGGTATGGATTTGTCCGGCCTTTGAAAAGCAACGGGCCGAGGAAGTCATTGAATATGGAAAAGATATCCGGGTTTGGCATGAGCATGAAGGCCCCTACTCTCTTTTCGCAGATTATCTAAAAAAAATCGGTAAACCATCGGGTAAAATTGGGATCGATCCCAATGCCCGGAGCTTTGTAAACGAGGGTATCCGGCGTGCCGGTGGTGTTGAAGTGGTTGATGGATCTGTTATTACAGAAAATTCCCGTGCCGTTAAATCGGAAAAGGAGGTCATCCTGATGGATGCGGCTAACCGTATTACCAAGCTGGCTTTTAAAAAAGGGTTCTCCCAGTTGCGCGAAGGCATGACTACCGGTGACCTCAGCCAGATTATCCGTCAGGCACATACCGATCTGGGGGCCTCCGGGGGTGGCGGTCCACTTTTCGGAACCAATGCAGCCTTTCCGCATGGAACGAAATATATCAGAAACCTGCAACAGGGCGATGTGGTTCTCGTGGATGGCGGCTGCTCTGTAAAAGGCTATAAATCCGATGTTACCCGGACTGCTGTGTTTGGTAAGCCGTCGGATGAGCTGAAAAAAGCATGGGAAACCGTTTGGAATGCCCAGCAGGCAGCATTCAAGGCCATCAGAAACGGTGCCATATGCGGCGATGTTGACGAGGCAGCCCGCAAGGAGATGGCCAAAGGTGGTTATGGTGCCGATTATGAATATTTTACACACAGGCTGGGCCATGGGATTGGTACCGAAGGCCATGAATTTCCGTACCTGGTAAGGAATAATCCACTCAAAATGAAAACCGGTATGACGTTCACGAACGAACCCGGACTCTATCTGTACGGGAAATTCGGGGTCAGGATCGAAGATTCATTGGTGGTCACCGATAACAGCTGCAAAATCCTGGGTGGTATGCCATGTTTGTCGATGAACGATATATGAATAAGGTAAAAAAACTTGCGGGTCAGACAATGATCTATGGATTGGGCAGTATCCTGCCAAGGGTGCTTAATTTCCTGATTCTTACGAGTTTTTATACCCACATATTTGGCCTTAACCCTTACGGAATTCTGAGTGAATTGTATGCCTACCTGGTGATTGGGCTGGTAGTTATAGAGTTTGGCATGGAGTCCGGGTTTTTCCGTTTTGCCAAGGATAAAGAATCGGTTCGCAAAGTTTTCAGCCATGCCACTGGATTCGTTACCATTCTGGCTTTGTTATGGATGGTGGGTGTCTATTTTTTTATCGATCCCATTTCCACTTCCATTCACTATAGCAATAATAAGGAGTATATCATCTGGATGGCCTGGATCGTAGCCATCGATTCGATCACGCTCGTGCCTTTTGCAAAAATCAGGCAGGAGGGCAAGGCCGGGCGGTTTACTCTTCTTAAGTTAGCTAATGTATTGATAAATATCGCATTAGTAATACTCTTCCTCGTCATTTTTCCGTGGATCAACAAAAACTCAGGAACCTTGCCTGGCTGGCTGTATGATCCGAAAATCGGGGTGGGGTATGTTTTTATAGCTAACCTGATGACCAGTGCCCTGATGTTTTTCCTGCTCATACCCGAATTACGGAATCTCCAATGGAAGTTCGATCGGAATTTCATGGGAAAGCTGCTGAAATACTCGGCACCACTCGTAATTGTTGGCCTGGCCGGTGCCATCAACGATTCCGGGGATAAAATATTCGTAAAATTGATCACCGGTGAGCAATGGCAGGTTGGTGTTTATTCCGCAAACTACCGGATTGCAGTCCTCATGACCCTGTTCATTCAGATGTTCCGGTATGCGTTTGAGCCATTTCTGTTTAAGGTTTCGAAAGACAAGAATGCGGAGGAGACCTATGCCCTGGTGATGAAGTATTTTGTGATTACCGGCTTATGCCTGTTCCTGATTACTTCCTTAAACATCGATATTTTTAAGGTTGTGCTGCTCCGTAACAAGGAATTCTGGCAGGGACTGGCGGTTGTGCCGATAGTTCTGCTGGGCAATTTTTTTCTCGGTGTGTATTATAACCTTTCAGTATGGTACAAAGTGAAGAACCTCACCCGTTATGCTGCAATAATGGCTTTAACAGGGGCATTGGTAACCATTGTCTTAAACTGGACGCTGGTTCCGGTAATCGGGTATATGGGAGCTGCCTGGGCAACTCTTGCCTGTTACACCAGCATGATGGTGATCTCCTTCTTCTGGGGCCGGAAAGTGTATCCGGTTCCTTATCAGACAGGTATCATGATAGCCTGGACCGCACTGGCTTTGTCCCTTTACGGAATATCTGTGCTGGTCAAGCCGGAAAACATGGTAATCAGGGTAGTTTGGGATGGTTTATTAATGCTTGTTTTCATCGTGATTGTCGGGTTAAACGAGAAAGCGATGGTTAGGTCCATCTATCTGCAAATCAGAAATCGGGGCAGAAAATAACTTATGATAAAAATGAACGTTTTATGAAGGTGAAAATAGTTAATCATTCAAAGCATGAACTTCCGGCCTATAGCACTGAACTATCGGCGGGGATGGATATCCGGGCCAATCTGGAAGCGCCGGTGGTTATGAAGCATCTCGAGAGGAGGCTGATTCCCACGGGCCTTTTTATCGAGCTCCCAAAAGGCTTGGAGGCACAGATCCGTCCGCGCAGCGGTATGGCGCTGAAAAGAGGAATTTCCGTGTTGAATTCCCCTGGCACCATTGATGCCGACTACCGCGGGGAAGTCGGAATTATTCTGATAAACCTGTCGGGAGAGGATGTGGTGATTGAAGATGGGGAACGCATTTGCCAGATGATTATCAGTAAGCATGAAACTATAGTGTGGGAGCACGTCGACAGCCTTGCCGAAACCGATCGTGGAGCAGGGGGGTTTGGACATACGGGAAATAAATAGGGGTTAGAGGTTAAGAGGTTAAGAGGTTAGAGGTTAAAATGAAAAGAGTATTGGTTGGATTGATTTTGTTGGTTGGCATGACCATGCAGGGGCAGGGGCAGGGTGTGACTGTTTCTGATACTACTCTGGCAACAGGCGTTCAATACAAATATTTTTTCGCAGAGGGGCTTCGAGCTAAAATGCTGGGTAATCCGGATCAGGCGATCTCTTTTTTCCAGAAGTGCATTGAGTTGTCGCAGGTTTCCGGATCTGCCTTTTATGAATTGGGATTGCTCTATTCGGAGAAGAAGGATTATTCTGCTGCTACCGGATATGCCCGTAATGCCTGGAAACGGGATCCGACTAACAAATGGTACGGACTTTTACTGATCGAGAATCTGATGTTGCAGGGAAAACAAATTGATTGTGTTCCGGTTTATCGGGAATTGCAAAAGATTGAGCCCGGATCGGAGGATTTTCTGACCGGTGAAATCGAAATGCTGATTCAGGCAAAGCAAGAAAAGGAAGCGCTGAATCGTATAAACAAATTGCCTGAAGCAGGTGAGATAGCCAGGTGGGGAACAGTAAGGAAGAAAGATGTGTATTTCTCACTTAATCAATTCGATAAAGGAGCAAAAGTGTTGCTCGAATGGCTTAAAAAATATCCGGATGACTATGAAATAAGAGGTATCTTGGCAGAAGCCTACGCTGCAAAAGGACTGCGGGAGGAGGCTGCGGGTCAGTACAAAATCCTTAAAGCTCTGAATCCGGATAATCCGGCAGTCAGTTTTTCACTGGGCCAGTTCTATTTTCAATCCGGGAAGAAAGAAGAAGCCCTGGCTGAATTTTTACAGGGATTTCGCTCACCCGATGTTAATCCGTCTATAAAAATCGATATTGTAAAATCTTTTATATCAGCTCAGGAGCAGCAGGATAAGCTGGATGAGCAGGTGGTAAAGCTGATCGAAGTACTTTATCAGGTAGATAAAGGCAATCGCTCTGTAGATGAGTTGTATGCAAATTACCTATACTCCGAGGAGCGACTGGGCGAGGCTGAACCTATCTACCGGGAGTTAATAAAAACCGATCCGGGTAATTTTGTGGTCTGGCAGAACCTCCTGTTCATTCTGAACCAGAAACAGCAATTCCAGGAGATTCTTAGTGTAAGTGACAGTGCCTTAATATATTTCCCGGGACAAGGACTTTTTTACCTTTTTAAAGGCATGGCTGCCATTGAGAAAAAGGATTATCCGCTTGCGATTGCAACTTTGAATAAGGGATTGAGTGTACCCGGACAGAACGCGGATTTAATTAAACAGTTCTATCTTTCCCTTGCTGAATCATTATACCGGAATGGGAATTCTGATGAAGCTTTCAGGAATTTTGACCAAATGCTGGTTCTGGAACCTGATAATGTACAAGTACTTAATAATTATAGTTATTATCTTGCACTGGATGAACGGGAATTGGATAAAGCTTTGGAAATGATTAGTAAATGTGTGAAAAAAGAACCGGAGAATGCTACCTTCCTGGATACCTTTGCCTGGGTATTATATCAGAGAAAAGAGTATACCAAAGCAATGGAACCCATGGTCAAAGTCATTCAATTATCACTGGATCCGAGTGGAGAAGTGCTGGAGCACTATGGTGATATTCTATTCAGAAACGGGAAACCTGAGGAAGCTAAACAAACATGGATAAAGGCAAAGGAGAAAAAAGATGTTTCGGAAAAGATAGATAGTAAAATTAAAAATGGGCTGCAATGAGCGCGATAAAGAAATATAAATATGCCCGATTTTTTTACATGGTTGTATTTTCCATACTTATATTAAATGGATGTCATCTGGCAAAAAAAACTGTCAGTGGCAGGAAAACCATGTCTGAAGATGAAAACATTGTCAGGAAGGTAATTAATGCGCAACCCGATTGGAAGTTTATAGAAATCAGACTGACCGGTAAAGCAGAAGAGAATGGCAATAAAACTGGCTTTATGGGTACGGTTAAGATAGAAAAGGACCGGCAGGTATTTATCCTGTTACGGTCGACGATCGGAATTGAACTGGCACGTGTATATGCCAACAGGGATAGCGTTTGGCTTGTTTCAAAGATGCTCAGCATTAAAGAAAAGGGCGATTGGAAACTGCTTGGTGGAAAATTAGGTTATCCCGTGGATTTTTTCGCAATGCAGGGCATTTTGCTCCAATCCTTATTTACATCATCGGGTGATCAACTTAACAATTTAATTGAGAATCTTGTTGTTAAAAGCGATAAGGATGATCTGCGACTGGTATCTGATACCAATTTGCAATCGGAAGAAAAAGGAATAAAATATTTAAATGATTTTTTGATAAACAAAGAAACATTTATTATTCAGGGTGCAAAGATCCGGGATGTAAACGGACAATGGATTGCTGATATTAAATACCTGTACAACAAAGATAACCTCAATAAGAAAATTGAATTGAAAGGAATTGATTCGGAACGTAATTTTGCAGTGGATGTTAATATCGTGAAAAAGGAAATGAAGGATTTTATTGAAATTAATTTCGATAAATTTTAATGATAAAAAAGGTTTTCATCGGCGTTTTAATTGAAGTAATTGTTTTTGCAAATTGCTATTGCCAGGATATTAATCAATTGCGTTCACAACGTGAGAAAAGCCTGTTGGATATTTCCCGGACGGAAGAATTGCTTAAGCAGACTCAGGCTAACCGGCAGAATGAACTTCAGAAGCTTAAGCTGGTTAACAGGAAAATAACCGTTCGTAATAAGGTTATCAGTGGAATCAGTAATGAAATTTCCTTGTTGGATAAACAGATAAAAGATAACAAAGCTGCCATTGATACATTGGAGAATGAAATTACTGTGTTAAAAAAGGATTACGGGAACGTAATTTTCAAAACCTATTTAAACAGGAATGCCTATCACCGTTCACAATATATTTTTGCAGCATCCGATTTTAACCAGGCCTTTAAACGTTTAAAATATATGCAGCAATATGCACGGTTCCGCAAAGGCCAGGCAGAGAAAATTGAAGTTAAAACAGAGGAATTGCGAAAGATAAATGTGAAGCAGGAAGATGATAAGAACCAGCGAAGAGACTTATTACTGGCCGAAAAGCGGGAGATAGCACAATTGAATAATGACAAGAAGGACCAGGAAGGATACGTGAAAGATTTGCAAAAGCAGGAAAAGCAGGTTAAGAAGGAATTGGAGGCCCAGAAAGCCACATTCAAAAAACTGGAGAAGGAAATCGCCAAACTTATTGCTGCAGCGACAGGTTCTGAAATGAGCAGTTCTGGTATGAGAATGACACCGGAAGAGAAAATTATTTCTAATGAATTCAGCCAGAATATTGGAAGATTGCCCTGGCCTGTTACCCGGGGAGTAATATCAATGGGCCATGGCCGTCAAAATGCACCCGGATTAAGAAACGTAGAAATTGATAATCTGGGGATAAGTATTATTACGGAAGATGAAGCTATAGTTCAGGCAGTTTTTGAAGGGAAGGTTTCGTCAATAATGTCATTGGCCGGTGGTAATCTGGCGGTATTAATAAAGCATGGCGAATACTTTTCAGTTTATGTGAATATTTCTGACTTGAAAGTTAAAGTTGGTGATAATGTGAAAATTAAGCAGGAAATTGGCCGTGCAACACACAATGGTAAAGATGGTAATCCTGAATTTAATTTCCAGATATGGAAGGGACAGGATAATCAGGACCCTGAAAAATGGCTTTCAAAATGAATAATAGAAAAGGTTTTACTGATGAGGAGATTGTTGAAGGCAGGCTGCGCCATTTCATCAATAAATATTACAGAGTTAAAATATTTCAAGGATTAATACTTACTATTTCTGTAGGGTTAATTATTTTATTCTGCCTGATCATTTTTGGAAATACTGTTCAGGTTGGCAAAAGGATACAGAATATTATTGAATTTGGCGGCAGTGCTGTTTTAGCTATTGTACTGATTATATTTATAATTAAGCCTTTATCACAACGATTTGGATTTATCAAAGGCCTAAATTTTAAAGAGGCCAGCAGTATTATCCAGCAAAAACATAAATCAATTGAGGACAGGATCATTAATATTATTGAACTGACCAGGGAGAAAGCTGGTCAGGACAACAAATTGTATGATTATGCCATTGCCCAAAAAACTGCCAACATTCAGGATTTTAATTTCGATGATGCAATATCTTTTAAGAAATTGGGTGTATTCATGGTAAGATTGGTATTGTTGGTCGTGCTTTGCTCGGGAACTGTTCTGTTATGGCCTGATTTTGTTAAGAAAGGTATTGGAGCGATGTGGCCGGGTAATGAACAGATTGCAGGTTTAAACCGGATAAAATTTGTAATTCTTAATGATTCACTGGAGGTTGAATCAGGAAAGGATTTTCTGCTGAGATTTCAGGTTTTATCAGAATTTCCGGTGGAAGATGTTTCCATACGTATTGGTTCGGCTGATGAGAAAGTGGAGAACGTTAAGGACGGGTTTGAATTTCTGTTTAAAGCAGTGAATTCATCTGTTTCGTTCAGGATATCTGGAAATGGGATAGCATCAGGAGAATATGTGCTTAAAACGCTTAAAAAGCCTGAAATCGGAGGCATTCAGCTTAAAATATTTCCTCCGGCCTACACCGCTTTGGAAAGCACTATTATTGAAGGTGACGGTAACGCAGAAGTACCTGCCGGTTCAAGAATTCTTTGGTCGATAAAAACCGTTAACACTGATGAACTTTTGATAATTGATGAATTAGATTCTGTTGCATTAAAAGGAATAGGAAATATCTGGAATTTTGAAAAAAGGATTTCAAAAAACGCAGATTATGAAATACTTTGTCGAAATAATAATGGATTAGTTAATAATTATTTTTATAAAATTTCACTCGTAAAAGATTTATTTCCAACAATTGATATTTCTGAAAGCTGCGATAGCACTGTATCTGATGATGTTTATGTTCAAGGAATGATTCAGGATGATTATGGATTTAGTAAACTGGAAGTTGTTGAAAGCAAGCTTGGAAGAGAATCTGTAAAAGAAATTGTAATAAAGGAATCAAATATTTATGAAAACTTTTATTATACGTTGGTACCTGATAGTAACAATACTGTTTATTATTTCAGGATATGGGATAATGATCAGGTGACAGGTCCAAAATATACAGAGAGCAGAAAAATTTCCTTAAAAACAATTTCGAAAGCAGAGATTGAGGATCTTAATTCTCAGCTTGTTGATAACATTAAATCATATATGTCAGATGGTATGAACGCTATTGACAAAATGGAGAAAAAAATCAGTCAGTTTAAGATGGAGCAGATATTAGGCGATATGAAGCCCTGGGAAATTCAGGAAAAAATGAAGGAGCTGAACGAGTTGAAAAATGAAGTCGTCGATCTGATAAATAATATATCAAAAAAAGATCAGGAATTTACTGAAAACGAAAAACTATTAAATCAGGACAAGGAATTAACCGAAAAAGCTAAACAGATACAGGATTTGATGGAAAGCCTGTTAGATGATGAGATGAAGGATTTGTTAAAGCAATTCGAGGAATTGGCAAAAGAATTCAATTCAAGGAAGGCTGATGAGTTGACTGATAAATTGGAAATGAATTTGGAGAAGTTGAAAGAGCAGATGGAGATGAGTCTTGAATTGTTGAAGAAGTATATCATGGAAAAGGAGCTGATGAAACAGGTAGAGAAGTTAAATCAATTGGCTGATAGTGTTCAGAATGAAAAATCTGAAAAGGAGGAAACCGGGAATAACCTCAAGGAAGAGTTTAAAAAATGGGAACAGGAGTATGAAAATAATCTTAAGCAGGATCAGCAATTCAAAAAACCACTGGGATTGGAGAATCTGGAGCAGGAGAGGGAAGAAGTCAGGAATGCTGCTGAGGAATTAGATAAAAAGGACACCGGTAATTCCTTTTCTGAAAAGAAAACAAAAGCTTCGAAGGGATTGAAAAAACTCGCTAAAAAGATGGAAGACATGCTGGGTATGATGAGCGGAGAGGCTCAATTTGTTGATTTGGAGGATTTGAGGCAAATCAGGAATTCTCTGAACGATTTCAGTAAAAAGCAAGAGGAGCTGAACAACCGGATTCTAAAAATAAATAATGTAAACCCAACTTTTACGGCTGTTATTAAGGAGCAGAAAGAGCTCGAAACCAAGTTTTTAAGCATAAGAGACAGTCTGAAAAGTATTGGCTACAAACAGCCGATTATTGCCATAATAATTGGTGCTGAATTGTTCCACGTGGAAACATCGCTTAAAAATCTTTTTAAAAGTTATGCCGGAAATCGCCCTAATGTGGTCAGGGTTGAGCAAAACAGGATTATGACAGAAATTAATAGCATTGCTATTAAATTGGATGAGTTAATAAGTAGTATGCAGAACGCCAAGGGATGTGGAAAAGGGGATAAAGGCTTTACCGATCGGAAAAAGCCAAAAGAAGGTGAGCAAAAAGGGTCTGAAAAGCTGGGAGAAACGAAATCAATGCAGCAATCCTTGAAAGAACAATTGAAAAGTGCCATTCAGAAAATGAAGTCTGGGGCAACGGGAAAGAAAGAAAGAGGTGAGATGGCCAGAATGCTCGGTGAACGTGAAATGATGCGAAAGGCTCTGGAAAAATTAGTTCAGGAAGGCGGACTGGGCAATGAAGCAAAGGAAAAGGCCAACGAAGCACTGAATATGATGAAGGAAGTTGAAAAGGATATTATCTATAATCGTTTGGGTGACCAAACTTTTGATAAGGATAATTTGATTAAAACGAAATTGCTGGAAGCTGAAAACGCTGAAAAGGAGAGAGAGAATGAAAACAGGAGGGAGTCGAAAGAATTCAAGGGAAGTTTCGAACCCAACCGGCGGGAGCTCGAAAAGGGAGTGGACCAGAACAAAGCCTTAGAACAAATGTTAAAGTACAATGAATTGAAATTGAAAAGATTTTATCAGGAGAAATACCTGAAATATATTGAATCAACAAAAAAATAAATATGTCGGTACATTATCTGGAAGAAGATCGGAAAGCAACTGGCTTTAACCGGACGGTTACAAAGAAATGGCTGCACGATGTGGTGAGGCTTGAAGGAAAGAAACCAGGGGTTATTAGTTATATCTTTTGCAGTGATGATTTTTTGGTTGACATTAATATTAAGTTTTTGAAGAGAGATTATTACACGGATGTTATATCCTTCGATTATACCAAAAATGATGTGATCAGTGGAGATATCATGATCAGTGTTGACCGGGTGAAGGAAAATGCCGCAAATATGGGTGTCGCATATATAGAAGAGTTGAAGAGAATCATGGTTCACGGACTGTTGCATTTGATTGGATATGAAGACTCTGCAAAGGAATCAAAGGCTATTATGAGCAGCAGGGAAGATTTATACCTGGGTATGGCTAAGGAAGAAGGCAAATAAGCAAAGGAAATGGAGATATGCTGAAGGAATATGATGTGATTGTGGTAGGGGCAGGGCATGCCGGTTGTGAGGCTGCGTCAGCTTCAGCAAACATGGGTTCAAAAACCTTGTTGATTACGATGGACATGAACAAGATGGCGTTCATGTCGTGCAACCCCGCTATCGGTGGTATCGCAAAAGGACAGATTGTCCGGGAGATCGATGCATTGGGAGGACAATGCGGTTTGGTTACCGACGCATCAATGATTCAGTTCAGAATGCTGAATAAAAGTAAGGGTCCTGCCATGTGGAGCCCCAGAGCTCAATGCGACCGGGTGATGTTCAGTCTGGAATGGCGTAGACGGATGGAAGTGATACCAACTTTGGATTTCTGGCAGGATACCGTTAAGGAAGTTATCATCAGGGAGGGAAAGATTACCGGAGTGGAAACAAATCTAGGGGTGATTTTCAAAACAAAAAGTGTCATTTTAACAAATGGTACTTTTTTAAATGGGTTGATGCACATTGGCAAAAATCAACAGAGGGGTGGGAGAGCTTCAGAACCCGGAGTTTACGGGTTATCAGAGAAGATGACGGAGTTGGGGTTTAGAACCGGAAGAATGAAAACAGGCACTCCACCAAGATTAGATGGAAGGTCGATAGATTTCAAAAAATTGGGAGAGCAGCCGGGTGATGATTGGGTTGTTCCATTCAGTTACCTCAACCCTGCCAGGAAGGCAATCAATTCCATGTCCTGTTTTATTGCCTGGACATCGCCGGAAGTTCATAAGATTCTGGAAACAGGGTTTGAAGATTCACCGATGTTTGACGGAACCATTACCGGGATTGGTCCCAGATATTGTCCAAGCATTGAATCGAAACTGGTTACCTTCTCAGAAAAGGAGAAGCATCAGTTATTTGTTGAGCCTGAAGGCAGGGAGGCAATAGAGTATTATCTGAACGGATTTTCTTCATCCTTGCCCTGGGAGGTTCAACTCGAGGCATTAAGGAAAATAGAAGGATTTGAAAAAGTTGAGATGTTCCGGCCGGGATATGCCATTGAATATGACTTTTTTGATCCTACACAGCTTAGGGCAACATTGGAAACGAAGCTGGTTGAGGGGTTGTATTTTGCCGGACAGATCAATGGAACTACCGGCTATGAAGAAGCAGGTGCTCAAGGGATAATTGCCGGAATCAATGCCCATTTAAGGGGAAGGGAAAAGCCCGAATTCATACTGAACAGGGATCAGGCCTATATCGGAGTTTTGATTGACGACCTGGTTACCAAAGGAGTTGATGAACCCTACCGGATGTTTACTTCCCGTGCTGAATACCGGATTTTACTCCGGCAGGATAATGCTGATGAACGGCTCACGCCCATTAGTCATGCGATCGGTTTGGCGAAGGACGATAGATTGAAAGTTTACGGGAAGAAGCAGTCAGGAACCAAGAGGCTTATTGATTTTCTGGAATCAAAGTCGGTAAGTCCGGATGAAATCAATACCAAACTGGAAGAGCTTGGCTCTGCTCAGATCAGGCAAAAAGTTAAGATCAGGGAATTGGTTGCACGGCCGCAGATAACCATTACCGAGCTGGTTAGCAAGCTGGGCGACCTGAAAACTCTGGTTGATGAGTTCACGGAATGGCAGGCGGAGATCATAGAAGGAGCAGAGATCCTGATCAAATACAGTGGTTATATCGAGCGTGAAAAAACCATTGCGGAAAAGATTAAGCGACTGGAGTATTTGAAATTGCCAGATTGGTTAAAGTACGATGAGATAATGGGTTTAACCATGGAAGCTCGACAAAAACTTTCGACAATAAGACCAGAAACAATAGCACAAGCCAGCAGAATCCCAGGAATAAGTCCTGCTGATATAAGTGTTCTATTAGTTTTACTGGGTAGATAAAATGTTCCACGTGGAACATCAAGCTTAAATTTGTATAAGGGGTTTTAATAGTACATAAAATCAGCATGTTAAATTATGAGGCCTTTTCAATTAAACGGTTGGTTTGCCGACTTTGACCGGCAAAATTTCTATTTCGGCCAATTAACCATTGAGGAGGGCAGAGTAGAGAAGATTCGTGAAACCGGCGGCAAACGTTTAACCTGGGAAGAGCGTGAGCTAGCCCGGCCTGTGATTTTACCCGGGCTGGTTGATTCGCATGTTCACATTGAAAGCTCTATGCTTATGCCATCACGATTTGCAAAACAGGCAATCCGGTTTGGTACCGTCGCAACCGTCTCGGATCCGCATGAGATTGCCAATGTGCTTGGTTTGGACGGCATCGGATTGATGATAAAAGATGCTGAAAAGGCTTGTATTAAAATTCATTTTACTGCTCCGTCCTGTGTGCCCGCTACCTCGTTGGAGTCGGCCGGAGCCATTCTCAAAGCTGAAAATCTCACGCAATTGTTTGCGGAAAACAAGGTCGTTGCCCTGGGCGAAATAATGAACTACCCGGGAGTATTGGCAGGCGACGCCGATGTAATGGGAAAAATCAGTCTGGCAAAAAGGTTCGGAAAACCGGTTGATGGACACGCTCCTGGTTTATCCGGTGTACCTTTGGATACTTACATTCAGGCCGGAATTCATACCGATCATGAGTGTTCTTCCATGTCCGAGGCAGAAGAAAAGATTTCTAAGGGAATGAAGGTGCTGATCAGGGAGGGTAGTTCCGCCAGGAATTTCGATCAACTGTATCAACTGATCGATAAATATCCGGGAATGGTTATGTTATGCACCGATGATTATCATCCCGATGACCTGATGAATGGCCACATCGATCGGTTGATCCGCAGGGGTGTGGCTGCAGGAGTTAACTTTTTTAATCTTTACCGGGCAGCCAGCATTAACCCGGTTAACCATTATCAGCTTCAGGCAGGAATGCTTAGACCTGGTGACCAGGCAGATTTTATCATTGCCGACGGGGTAGATCCTTTTCAGGTAATTGCGACCTATATTAACGGGGAACCGCTTTTCCGGGATGGCAAGGTGGAGGTGGACCTGCTGCCGGTGGACCTGCTGAATGCTTTTCACGCCCTGCCGGTCATTCCTGCTGATCTGGCGATCAAGGGACAAACCGGCTTATATCGGATTATCCGCGCATGGGATGGTGAGTTAATCACAGGATCAGAAACCGCACATCTGGTTGCAAAACATGGAGCTGTAGAGGTCGATCTAAAGCAGGATATATTAAAAATCGTAGTACTGAATCGCTATATGCCGGCAAAACCATCAGTTGGCTGGATATCCGGCTTTGGAATTAAAAAGGGCGCCATGGCATCCAGTATTGCCCATGACAGTCACAATATTATTGCTGTGGGAACTTCAGATGCGGAGATAGCAGAAGCCATTAACCAGATCATTTTTCATAAAGGAGGCATCGTGGCAACCCAATCAGGAATTTCCGAAATTCTTCCGCTTCCGATAGCGGGCCTGATGAGTCCGGATGATGCCGGTGAGGTGGGTTCCCGATATGCAGAGCTAACCGGTTTTGTCAACGGATTGGGTTCTACTTTGAAAGCTCCGTTTATGACGCTCTCCTTTATGGCCCTGCTGGTGATCCCGCACCTGAAAATCGGCGACAAAGGATTGTTTAATTGTGATACTTTTGAATTCACAGATCTGAAAGCTGATTAAAATGGCTACCCGTTACGAATCATTCAATCCTCCGGAATCCCTGCTCGACAGTGTCCGGTCGCTTCCCGAAAAGCCAGGTATCTATCAGTTTATCAATGATGAGGATCACATCATTTACATTGGAAAAGCGAAGAACCTGAAGAAGAGGGTCTCTTCGTATTTTCAGAAAGCTCCGGATAACGCTAAACTTGCAGTACTTATCCGTAAAATCAGCAGCATTAATCACTTGGTTGTTGATACGGAAAGTGATGCGTTACTCCTTGAAAATAACCTGATTAAGCGACATTTACCCAGATACAACGTTCTCCTGAAGGACGATAAAACCTTTCCATGGATCTGCATCTCGAATGAACCCTTTCCCAGGGTTTTTACAACCCGGAAAGTTACCAGGGACGGGTCGAAGTATTTTGGCCCTTACACTTCCGGAAAAATTTGGAAAAATCTGATCGACCTGATCAGAAATATCTATAAAATACGGACCTGTAATCTTAACCTTACGGATGAAAATATCAAGTCTGGCAAATTCAAAGTCTGCCTCGAATATCATATCGGAAACTGTTTAGGGCCCTGTATCGGTTTACAGGAAGAGCAGGATTATCTGAGCCAGATTGACCAGATCGGGAAAATACTGAAAGGAAATACCCAGGGAGTTATTCGGATACTGACCGAAGATATGCACCGCCTGGCAACTAATTATGAGTTCGAACGGGCAGCTCAATTGAAAGAGAGAATCGGCCTCCTGGAACAATTCCAGAGTAAATCAACCGTTGTGAACACAAAAATCAGGCATGTCGATGTATTTTCCGTTGTTTCGGACGAACGGGCAGGGTATGTGAATTTCATGAAAGTGGTGGATGGAGCGTTAGTGCAGACCCATTCAATGGAGTTGAAGAAACGGCTGGATGAAACAGACGATGAGCTGCTTCTGTTTGCGATCATCGAGATGCGGCAGCGTATCCAGAGTGATGCTCCGGAGATTATTGTTCCGTTTAATCTGGAATATCCCCTTGAAAATCTGACCATCACCGTACCACAAAAGGGAGACAAGCGGGCCTTACTCGACCTTTCCACCCGGAATGCCAGGTATTTTAAGATGGACCGGCAGAAACAGCAGGTCAAGCATATCAGCATTTCAGGAGTCACCAGAAAACTTGAAACCTTGCAGAATGATCTCAGGCTTAGTGATCTTCCGGTGCATATCGAATGCTTCGATAACTCTAATATCCAGGGGACTAATCCTGTAGCAGCGTGTATCGTTTTCCGGAATGCACTTCCCAGTAAAAATGACTACCGGCATTTCAACATAAAAACCGTAACCGGACCTGATGACTTTGCCTCCATGGAAGAGGTAGTTTATCGAAGGTACAAAAGAATGCTTGACGAAGGACTCGACCTGCCTCAGCTGATCATAGTCGACGGAGGAAAAGGACAGTTGCATTCGGCCATGAAAAGTATTGAAAGACTGGGACTAAGGCATAAAATAGCTTTGGTTGGCATTGCCAAACGGCTTGAGGAGATTTACTTCCCCGGGGATTCGGTTCCATTATACCTGGATAAGAAATCGGAAAGTCTTCGATTAATTCAGCAAATGAGGAATGAGGCCCATCGGTTTGGAATAGGCCACCATCGACGTAGAAGGGAAAAATCAATGGCGGTATCCGAATTGGATCAGATTGCAGGTATTGGCGAGCAAACCCGGACAAAACTCCTGTCACATTTTGATTCAATCACGGAATTAAAAGAAGCCGGTTTTGGCAAGCTTTCAGAGGTAGTTGGACCAGCTAAAGCAAAGATTATCGCTGATTATTATCAAAAAGTGTCGGATTAAAATCAGAACGACTTACTTTTGCAGGGTATGAATGATTCCTTTCTGAAACCGTTAATACGAACTGTTCCTGAAACCGATTGGGTAATGGCCGTAGTTTGCCTTGTTTCCATCTTATTTATCATCAGCAGGATACTTTTTCCCCGTTACCATACCCGGATAGCTCATGCCTTTTTTAACCGGTACGAAGCGGCTAAGTTGATTGAGGAAAAGAATGTGCTTTTTAACAGGGGCGGATTTCTGTTAAACCTTGTTCCACTGTTTTGCATCGCCATGATAGTTTATGAACAGATAGGCTATTTTAAGCCAGAGTTGATCTTTGTTAATCCAAGCCTGCACTATCTGGGGGTATTAACGGCTGTGTTTATTTATTTCGGAGGAAGAATCCTGGTGGTTTATCTGTTTGGATATTCATTTGAACAAAATGAAATAGCCCTCCGCTTTAATCAGGTTTGGCTGCTGCAGTTTGAAAACCTGGGTACTTTTATCCTGATCCCCTCTCTGATTCTCCCTTTTACAACCGGAATCGTGAAAATTTTGGTTCTGATAATTCTTTGGTTCACCCTTATTCCATGGGTCCTTTACACAATTATCAGGGAATTGGAATTATTGAAATCTTACCGTATATCAATATTTTATATGTTTTTATACCTTTGTACCCTTGAAATTCTTCCATTGTGGTGGGTAATACAGTCCATAACGGAAGGATGGTGAGAACGATTTTTTCTATATCAACTAAAGTCATAAAAACTTGAAGATTAAGAGAATACTTATCTCCCAACCGCAACCTACCACTGAAAAATCACCCTATTTCGAGGTGGCTGACAAGTACAAGGTGGTACTGGATTTTTTCCAGTTTATCCGTATAGAAGGGATATCTTCGAAAGATTTCAGGGCCAGCAGGATCAATATCCTGGATTATTCGGCTGTGATTTTTAACAGCAGGACAGCTATTGATCATTTTTTCAGGATTTGTGAAGAACTGCGGATACAGGTTCCCGATACGATGAAATATTTTTGTACCTCGGAATCGATTGCGGTATATCTGCAGAAGTATATTGTTTACCGTAAGCGGAAGATTTTTTACGGGCTAAAAACAATGGAAGATCTCGTGGATATCCTGGTTAAGCACAAGGAGGAAAAGTACCTGGTACCGACCTCGACGGTTCATAACGATGAAATACCGGCATTGCTGACGCAGCATAATCTGACTTTTACCAAGGCGTTTTTCTACAAAACCCTGAGTTCGGAGGTGTCGCATCTGAATCTAAAGGATTTTGATATGCTTGTTTTTTATAGTCCTGCGGGTATCGATTCTTTATTCACAAATTTTCCGGAATTTGTTCAGAGTGAAACGTGTATCGGAACTTTTGGCCCAAACACGGCAAAAGCAGCCGAGAAAGCCGGTCTCCGGATTGACCTTAAAGTGCCGTCACCTGAATTTCCTTCGATGACAATGGCTTTGGATAAGTTTCTCAGCGATTTGTGCAAGAAATCGGGAAAATAATTCATGGACCTCTCTTTTCCAAAGAAGGAACACCTTTGTTTGAAACGAAGGTTCGATGCATTATTGGCGCAGGGGAAGAGTTTTTTTATTTATCCGTTCCGCGTGATCTATCTCCTGAAAGAGCCGGATCAGGATTCGGTACCTGTGCAGGTTGCGATTTCGGTGAGAAAAAAGCAATTTAAACATGCCGTAACCAGGAACCTGATCAAGAGAAGATTTCGTGAATCATGGAGGCTCCACAAATCGGAACTGCACGCTTGCCTGGCTAAAGAAGGCAAATCGCTCTATATTCTCATGGTTTACGGGGCCAATGAAGTCCTTCCTTTCAGTGAAATTGACATAAGGATGCAACAGATCATGCTTCGTTTACATGAAGTCGTCACCACCGAAAATGTGCAATGAAACCAATTTGGATTTGGATTAAGAGAGCTATTGGTTGGTTGATGATAGTACTGATCCGATTTTATCAGCAGGCAATTTCACCCTATTTACGACCTTCCTGCCGTTATACACCAACCTGCTCGCAATTTTATATTGAAGCAGTTAAAAAGCATGGACCCTTTAAGGGCAGTTATTTGGGAATTAAAAGATTTCTGCGTTGCCACCCATGGGGTGGGCATGGATATGATCCGGTACCTTAGAAAAAAATAGTATGAAAAAGATAGTTAAGAGCTTGTTTTTAACCGGTTTATTGCTGGTTTCACCGATTCTGTTTACCAGTGCATATGACAAGGAATTTGAATGGTCGAAAAACCTTGATATTTTCCATTCCCTGCTCAGGGAATTGGAATTGTACTATGTAGATGAAACCGATCCGGCTAAGCTCATTAAAACCGGTATCGATCAGATAATGAAAACATTGGATCCATATACGGTTTACATACCTGAATCTCAGATTGAAGATATCCAGCTGATGACCACCGGTGAGTATGGTGGAGTAGGAGCCTTGATCGGTCAGGATAGTATAGGTGCTTATATCACTGATCCCTACGAGGGTTCCCCGGCGCAAAAGGCAGGGCTGAGAGCTGGCGACCGCATAGTGAAAGTGGATGACAGGCCGGTAACCGGTAAAACCACAGCCGAGATAAGCCCTATGATGAAGGGAAATATTGGCACTACAGTAAAACTTACGGTTGAAAGGCCGCTGGTTAAGGGACAAATTACGGTTAACCTGGTGCGGGAAAAAATTCGTTTTGAAAACGTGCCCTACTTCGCTAAACTGTCTGATGGCAGCGGTTATATCCGTTTATCGGGTTTCACCGAAGGAGCCAGCGGAGAAGTCAAGCAGGCTGTGTTAAGTCTTAAAGGGCAAGGAGTTAAGGGTCTCGTGCTGGATTTGCGTAATAACCCGGGCGGCTTACTGTTTGAAGCGGTTGATATTATGAACCTTTTTGTTTCCAGGGGACAGGAAATCGTCAGCACGCGCGGAAAATCAAAGATGTGGGAAGCAACCTATTCCTGCCGGTTTGAGCCAATCGACACAGTCATTCCGATTGCTGTACTGGTGAATTCGGGATCCGCTTCTGCGGCTGAGATTATTGCCGGGGCTATGCAGGACCTTGACCGGGGATTGATCATCGGCCAACGGACTTTTGGAAAAGGATTGGTGCAAACAACACGCGACCTGAGCTATAATGTTAAAATTAAACTTACGACAGCCAAGTATTATATCCCGAGCGGACGGTGTATCCAGGCGTTGGATTACACCAACCGAAGAGCCGATGGCAGTGTCGGCCATGTTCCTGATTCACTGGTATCTGAATTTCGCACAAAAACCGGCCGGATTATTAAAGATGGGGGCGGAATTCTTCCGGATCTGTTGGTTGAGCCCCAGCTTCTGAGCGGAATGACCACTAATCTGATCTATCAAAATATGATATTTGATTATGCCACACGGTACCGGAATACTCACGAACAAATTGTCCCTCCCGCCTCTTTCGACCTTACAGATACTGATTACCAGGAATTCAGGGAATTCCTGGTAAGCGAAAAATTCACCTATGAAACGGCCAGTGAAGATGCCCTGGATAATCTGATCAAATCAGCAAAAAAGGAAAAATATTATGATCAGTCACAGGCTACTCTCGAAGAACTTCGAACAAAACTGTCGCATAACCTGGATAAGGACCTGCAATCCTTCAAGCCGGAGATCCGGACCATGCTGGCAGATGAGATCATCGGCCGGTATTATTATCAGAAAGGACGGATGAAATATATGCTGCGTGATGATAATGGGTTGACACAAGCTCAGGCTTTGCTCGCCATGCCCGATGAATACCGGAAAAAGCTAAACCGGTAGCGGTTTATTGAATCCAGCGGCTGGTGCCATCGGCAAAAAACTCCTTTTTCCAGACCGGCAGTTTTTCTTTGATCAGCTCCACACATTTTTCGAGTGCGGCAAACGATTGTTTACGATGGCCCGAAGAAACCATTACCACCAGGGAAATTTCACCGCTTTGAACCAGGCCGGTGCTATGATGAATATGAAGGCAAATCAGATCAGAAAATTTCTCAAAAAGCTGATCCTTAATGGCCTGAACAACAGTGTCCACCATGGTGTCGTAAGCTGAATACTCAATACCCGTAACTCTCTTTCCATCAACCTGATCATCCCGTACCTGGCCCAGAAAGAACGCATGAGCTCCTGCAGATGTTTTTGAATGATGGTCTGATATCTCCCTGCTGACGAATGCGGCTGGTATCGGCCCTTCAATCAGGTACTTAGAGGTATGCATTATTTATCCTCCTGCAAATGGTGGCAGTAGAGCAATCTCATCACCGTCAACCAGTTGTCGGTTATCGGTTATCAGTTGTCTGTTAACCGATAACCGATAACTGATAACTGATAACCCAGGAAACCGGGAAATCAGCAATTCGTTCAATTCATTAAGTGTTTCCGGGGAATCAATCTTTTCCGAATTGATTCCGGTTATATCCATAACAGACCCGAAATAGATCACATTAACAGTCGCCATTATTTATCTTTTTAAGTCCAAAGGAGTGTTCAAATTTAAAAACAAATTCAACCGGTAGAAGTTGAGACCGGAATTGATCGATACTTCCTGCCATTTGCATTGCCTGATAATTCTGGGCGGATGAGGGTCGCCTGAGAGAATCGCATCCCTGAAAACGGGGTGGACCGATCGGGAATAGACCCCGATAAGCGGCTCATTTATACCATCATGGGCAGCGATCGAGATTTCAAATCCGTTATTGTTTTGGAGAAGGTGTTTAAAAAAATCAGTAGAGAGATTTGGCGTATCGCAGGAGCTGATCAGGGCCAGGTCTGTTTGGCAATGGCTAAGTCCGGCCTCGATTCCCGCTGCCGGTCCGTTTCCGGGATAATTATCCGGATAAACCGAAGCAGCCAGAGCAGAATAGTCACCTGAATTGGCAATGATTATTATATCTGAGCAGATGGGAAGGAAAGCGTCGAAAATCCAGTTAATCAGCGGTTTTCCCCTATAATATATCAATGGTTTCAGGGTTCCCATCCGTCGGCTTTCACCGCCGGCCAGAATAATTCCCGTTATGCCCGGTTGGGTCATCCATGCGCCTCCAGCCAGTTTTTACCTTCGCCTAAATCGATCACCAGGGGGACCCTCAACTGTAAAGCGTGTTCCATTTCATGTCGGACAATCTCCTTAACCTGATTAAGTTCAGGGATATATACATCAAAATTGAGTTCGTCATGAACCTGTAGCACCAACTGGCTGCGCAGTTGTTTCTTACGGAGTTCCCGATCAATCCGGATCATCGCGAGTTTGATAATATCAGCGGCTGAACCCTGGATAGGGGAATTGATGGCATTGCGTTCTGCATTTCCCCGGACAACCTGATTTTCGGAAAGAATGTCGGGGAGATATCTTTTACGGCCCATAATGGTTGTGACGAATCCTTTTTCCCGGGCCTGAAGGATAGCATCATCCATATAAATCTTTATGCCGGGATACGACCGGAAATAGCCATCAATCAACTCTTTGGCTTCATTCCGGGAAATATTCAGACGCTGCGACAGTCCAAAGCTGGATATTCCATAAATAATGCCAAAATTGGCCACTTTGGCTTTCGAACGCATTTCGCGGGTTACCTGATCGGTGCTAATCCTGTGAATCAGGGCAGCTGTAGCGGTATGAATATCCTCACAACGGTTGAATGCGGCAATCATGTTTTCATCGCGGCTGAAATGGGCCATGATCCTCAATTCGATCTGAGAATAGTCGGCCGACAGCAGAGTATAGGTGCTCTGGGATGGAACAAAGGCTTTCCGTATTTCGCGGCCCCGCGCCTCGCGGATAGGAATATTCTGGAGGTTTGGGTTGATGGAACTCAGCCGGCCGGTAGCGGTGATCGCCTGATTAAAATGAGAATGAATTTTACCGGTTGCCGGATCAATCAATTCAGGAAGCGTTTCGATATAGGTATTCAGCAGCTTGGTCAGTCCCCGGAATTCAAGAACCTTTTCTATTATCGGATGCCGGTTGGCAAGCCGCGCGAGAACATCTTCGCTGGTAGAGTATTGCTGCGACTTGGTTTTTCGTGCCTGATCATCGATTTTCAGGTGAACAAACAGTACTTCACCAAGTTGTTTCGGAGATGCAACATTGAAAGAAATTCCAGCCAAACCGATAATCTCCTTTTCGAGCTCCTGAATTTCTTCGGATAAGCCCAGCGAAATATCGGCTAAAGTGAGCGTATCGACCCTGATTCCTGATCGTTCCATTGCTGCAAGAACGGGGATGAGCGGCATTTCAACATCGGTGAACAGTTTCATCAACCCGTTCTGGATTAATGTATCTTCGAGAATCGGTTTCAGCCGGAAGGTGATATCTGCATCTTCGCCTGCATATTCCTTTTGAATTTCCGGATCAACGGAACGCATGCTTCGCTGGTCCTTTCCTTTTTCGCCAATCAGGTTCTCGATCGGAACCATCTTGTATTTCAGGTATTTATCAGCCAGAAAGTTCAGATTATGGCGCTCATCCTGATTCAGCAAATAATGAGCGATCATGGTATCAAAAAGAGGTCCCCTGATGTTGATCCCATAATTGGCCAGCACCTGGAGGTCATATTTGATATTCTGGCCGATCTTAAGAATGGTCTGATTCTCAAGCAACGGCTTGATGGGTTCAAGCAATCTGACGGTTTCATCGTGATTTTCAGGAAAGATGATATACCAGGCTTTTTTCGCTTCAAATGAGATTGCCAAACCGACAAGTTCAGCCTTTAGAGCATCTAATCCGGTTGTTTCGGTATCAAAACAAAATGATGGCTGAGCAGAAAGTTCCCTGGCCAGGATTTCGATTTCGGCCAATCCGGTGATCAGCTGATAATGGTGTTCAGCCGATTGGATATCCGTACCAGGGAGTGCCGTTTCCGGGATTTCCCGGACCTCAAACAATGATCCCTGCTGTGGAGATGGGGGTATAATCTGGCTAAAGAGATCTCCGGGGCTACTTCCGGGAATCACCTTGTTTAACAGGTTCCGGAATTCGAGTTCTTCAAAAATGACCCGCAGGGCACGTTCATCCGGTGCTTTGCGGATGGTGTGTTCAGGAACAAAATCCACCGGCACATCGGTACAGATAGTAACCAGTTCGCGGGCTCTGAATACCTGTGCCCGGTTCACTTCAAGGGATTCCTTTTGCTTGGGCTTGATCTTATCGAGATTTTCATACAGGTTTTGGATCGAGCCGAAGCGGCCAATCAGATCTTTTGCAGATTTTTCGCCTATTCCGGGGGCACCGGGAATATTATCGGAAGCATCACCCCATAGAGCGAGGATGTCGATCACCTGTTCAGGCCGTTCAATCTCAAAATCCCGGCACACCTCCTCAGGACCGAGTATTTCCACATCTAACCCTGTACGGCGCGGTTTAAGTATCCGAATATGCTCGCTTACGAGTTGGGTGTAGTCTTTGTCGGGAGTCATCATAAAGACGTTATAACCCGCTTTTTCTGCCTTTTTAGCCAGCGTGCCCACAACATCATCAGCTTCGTAACCATCGAGCTCCAGAATCGGGATATTGAATGCTGCAATGATTTTGCGGATATAGGGTACAGCAGTTCTAAGATTTTCGGGCATTGGAGGCCGGTTGGCTTTATAGGCATCATACATGACATGCCGGAAGGTGGGTGCCTGAGTATCAAAAACAACAGCAATATGTGAAGGATTCTCCTTTCGCAGCAGTTCCTCCAGGGTAAGCGTAAAACCGAACGCAGCCGAAGTATTCAGCCCTTTCGAATTTATTCTTGGATTCTTGATAAACGCGAAATAAGAACGATAGATCAGAGCGTAGGCATCAAGGAGATATAGGCGGTTATCGCTCATTGTATTTCTGATCAATTTAAGGTTAATAGTTTATAGCTCAAGGCACAAGAATGAATTTAGAGATTCGAATCTCAAATCTGATCCTCGGCAAACCACTCGGCGTAGCTGTTCACTGTTTCATACAGTTGGATCGAATGCAGCCGTATATTTAAAGGGAGCTGGGCCTGAAGGATATCAGCAAAGTAGATCACGAGGTTTTCTGCGGTAGGCTGGAAATCGAACCAGGTTTTGCGATCGAACATATCCTTCACATCGGTGAATTTATCAACCGGAGCTTTCTCATTGAGTATCAGGCTGTGGTCAAAAACATCTACAATGTATTTATTAACCACGCCCTTGAGATCTCCAAAATCGATAACCATCCCCAGTTTTTTGTCTCCCTGATCCTCTATCGGTGTCCCGCTAACGGTAACCTTAAGAACATACGAATGACCGTGAATGTTTTTACAGAGCCCGTCGTAACCCCAAAGGGCATGGGCCATTTCAAAACGGAAAATCTTTGTAACCCTGACTATTGACATAGCTTAATTCCCACAGGTACATTTACTGATACAATCAACAACCTTACTCAACTGGTCGTGCTTAAGAAAGTAATAGGTATTTTTCCCGTTACGTTTACTGGCCAGAATATCTTTGTCTTTCAGGATACCCAAATGATGGCTGGTGGTCGATTGCTCTATATTCAGTTTTTCATGAATTTCAGTGACGGTCAGTTTCTGGCCATCTTCCAACAGATTGAGAATAGCAATCCTAACCGGATGTGCGATTGCTTTAAGCATATTGGCTGCCTTTTCCAATTGTTCTGGTTTTAATTCCAGCAGATTCATCATTTTCAGGTATTTACTTCATTATGCAAATATATAAATGTTTTGCTGTATAAAAGATAATATTAGTCAACCTGTTATATGATTTTAGTCAAGTTTAGGGCTCAGAAATAACGCACCTCGTGATCCATGATTATGGTCAGGAGGTTATTGGCAAGCCGGCTGGCGCCAATCCTGAAGCGTTCCGGGCGGAGCCATTCATCACCCAATAGTTTGGAAATCATGTAATAATAAGTTATTGCGTCACCTACTTCAACAATCCCCCCGGCTGGTTTTATTCCAACAACTTTCCCGGTAAGCGCATAATAATCCCGGATTGCCTTTGCCATCACATTTACCGCTTCCGGGGTTGCTGAAACCTGAATTTTACCGGTGGAAGTTTTTATGAAATCTGCTCCTGCCTCCATGGCAATTAAACTGGCTAACCGGATATTGGCTGCCGATTTTAGCAGTCCGGTTTCCAGAATTACCTTCAGTTTTACCCCGGATGTTGCTTCACGGATCAGTATCAATTCATTGAGGACTGCCAGGTATTCTCCGCCCAGAAAACGGCCTGCCGAAATGACCACATCAATTTCATCGGCACCTTTTTTAACGAGTAATCCGCATTCGGCCAGCTTGATTGCCAGAAAGGTTTGGGAGGAGGGAAAACCGGCACCAACAGCAGCCAGTTTAACACCAGGTGCCAATAAACATTTTCGGATTTCCTCCACTAAAAGGGGGTATACGCAAACTGCTGCCACCGATGGCATATCCGGGAATGATTCCGGAAATGCGTTCAGGAGATTAGTAAATTTATGGGCAGTAGCGTTATTGTCTTCCGGATTTAAAGTAGTGAGATCCATGAGGCTGAAAATCCTTTTCAAATGTACGGGCGATGAGAACTCCTCCGGAATTGAACCGAGTATCTCCTGAGTTACAAATGCTGTATAGCGGTCATCGTCGCCGGGGCCATATTTTTCCCGGTATTCATTGATCAGTTCCATAGGCGGAGTTTATAAGTTAAGGGTTTATAGACTATAGTTTATTTTTTGTATCGATCCAGATGGTAACCGGACCATCGTTAACCAGGGCGACTTGCATCATGACACCGAATTCTCCGGTTTGAACCGGCTTTTCGAGTTCCTTACCGAGCGATTTCACGAACTGTTCATACAGCGGAATGCTCACTTCCGGAGGTGCCGCATCGATGTACGACGGCCTGAATCCTTTTTTCACCCGCGCATGCAGGGTAAACTGAGAAACGACGAGGGCTTCTCCGTTGATGTCTTTCACCGACAGGTTCATCACTCCCTGTGGGTCTTCAAAAATCCGCAAGCCTGCAATTTTATTGCACAACCATAGTATATCCTCTTCACCATCATTTGCCTCGATCCCAATCAGAATCAGAAGCCCCGGCCCGATAGCCGACCGATCAGCACCCCCGAGGGTGACACTTGCTTTAGTTACTCGTTGAATGAGTGCCCGCATGAATGGTTAAATGGTTAGAGGTTAAATGGTTAGAGGTTATGGAAAAGTGACATATGGTTTCCAGATTATTCAGGTAAAAGTACAGAAATTACGTATTCCCATCCTTTAAAAGGTTGACGGATCCATTGTTTGTTTCATTCAGTTTGACAATATCGATGAAAGAAAGTAATTTCAACCCTTTAAAACGAAAAAACATGAAAAAACTTGTTTCTATTGCTGCACTGGTTCTGATTGCCCTTTTCATTGGTAAATCTGTGTCTGGTCAAGGCCTTAATCAATTGACACAGAAAGAGGTGAAGGAAGGATGGCAACTGCTGTTCGATGGTAAATCCATGGATGAATGGCGTTGTTATAAGATGGATAAAGTACAGGGATGGGCTATCGAAGACGGGGCAATGATTGCACTCGGACTGCCTGAGGGGAAAGGCGGGGATATTGTGACGAAAGAAAAATTCAAGGACTTTGAATTGTATCTGGAGTGGAAAGTGGCTCAAAACAGCAATTCGGGCATTTTCTTCCATGTAGTTGAGGCAGATCAATATGAGACGGTTTACATGACGGGTCCGGAATACCAGTTACTTGATGATGTTGGTTATCCGCAATCACACCCTAAAAACAATTCCGGCTCAAACTATGATATGCATGCTCCGAAATTCGGTCAGGTGAAAACCCTGGATCAATGGAATACAGCCAAAATAGTTGTTAAGGGTGCTCATGTTGAGCATTGGCTGAACGATCGTAAAGTTGTGGAATACGAAATGTGGACCCCTGAATGGGTTGAATTGAAAAATAATTCAAAATGGAAAGATGCCGAAGGATTCGGAAAATACAAAGAGGGATTCATTGCACTTCAGGACCATGGCGGCATGACCAGTTTCAGAAACATCAAGATCAGGAAATTGTAGAGTCCCGCAGTTTGTGTCCAAACGGCCCTAAGCCTAATAACCTTAAATTTAAGCGTTGCCCCGTGCAGCGAAAACCGTAACGTCAATGATGCACTGACATCAAAGTAGAGTCTGGTTCTGCA
>Ga0265292_1000887_pt1 | contig 31941 bp, 18 predicted proteins | sample Munlanlewell296A_FD_189080 | JGI IMG/M metagenome (GOLD analysis project Ga0265292, IMG submission 189080) | Leachate microbial communities from a municipal landfill in Southern Ontario, Canada - Leachate well 296A | ecosystem: Engineered > Solid waste > Landfill > Unclassified | place: Canada... | reverse complement strand
CTGGCGCTGGCGCTTGTGGCAAACACCAACCTTCTTGAGGCGGGATTTGGTCTGTCGGTCACTAAGTATGTGGCTGAGTACAAGGCAAAGGGGGACATGGAAAGGCTCCTCCGTATCGTTAACACCAACCTTGTCGTATCTACTGTCTTCGGCCTTGCCCTCTGCGTCATCCTACTGGTCATAAACGAGTTCTTCCTTGAGAGGATATTTACGGTCCCTGCTGATTTTCTCTCAAGCATGAAAAACCTGATAAGGGTACTCATACCGCTTTCAATTCTTGAGTTCTGGTCAGTGAGCCTGATACGAGTTGCTGAGGGGTTTCAGAGGTATACGCTCGCAAGGAGTATGGAGCTTATTAAGTGGTTCTTAAGGGCGGCATTTGTGTTTGTTTCCGTTTCCATGGGTTATGGGATCCTCGGCGTCGGGGTGGCATATTTCGCAGCCGGGCTGATTAGTCTCGGTATCGTATATATAAAGGTCATTTTACTTGATCCGGAACTCAGACTGGCATTAAGTCTTAGCGACAGGGAGTCTTTCAGCAAACTCTTCAGTTTCAGCATCTGGATATTTCTTTCAAAGGTATTTGCCTTTCTCTCATACAGGATAGACACAATCCTGATAGGCATCTTTTTGCCGCCGGCGAACCTTACCTACTACAATGTGGCCTTCAAGGTCTATGAGTTTTTCACATACGGCATCACGCTGATATCGTCAACCCTTGTGCCGATGGCCTCGGAGCTTGAGGCAGCCGGTGACAGACGTCGCCTCTCTATGCTATTTGAGCGGGCCACAAGGTATACGGTCTTGTGCATCTCGCCGTGTATCGTTATTGCCATGGCGCAGATGCCCGGTATAATGCATCTATGGATGGGCGCGGGCTTTGAGTTGTCGGTTTTATTGGCGAGGCTGTTTCTGACGGCCTTGATTCCCATGATGCTGATAACAAGCGGAGCTGCGATAATGGTTGGCATGAACAGGGTCAAGGAACTTGTCAAATACAATGCCGTTGCAACTGCGGTCAACTTCGCGCTGAGTGTTTATCTCATCAGTCGCATAGGGGCCCCGGGCGTTGTGATCGGTACGTTATCCGGCTCTTTCGTTATATTAGTATCTTATGTTTTCGTGATGATAGGGATTTTCGATATCCCATTTGCGGCATATATTCGCGGAATCGTTATCAGGCCTTTGGCGGCCTTGGCTGTCATGGTTGCCCTTGTCTTTTTCCTGCCGGGCATTGCAGGTGTGCTTACGGGATTTACAGTTTATTTAGCATTCACTGTATTTATCGTCGTGGATAGAGACGATTTGAAGGGCTTGATAATGTCTGTGAAATCCTTGTTTCAGCATTGAGCAATAAGGCGGGGCTATTCTATGCACAGGGAAACCGAAAAATAGACATAGAAAGTTGTCATTGCGAGTGAAACGAAGCAATCTCGCTTTTTGCGATGAGATTGCCACGAACCCTTCGGGTTCTCGCAATGACAGGTAATTCAAGCGTTTATAGTTCTATGTCTATTTTTCGGGGGAAAGCATCTGTTGCCCTGTGGGGATTGTTTCAATTTATAATGGATAATGCGGTTAATCCAAATAATGCAATTAAACAAAGGTAGATGAGGACGGCGTGATGGTTGAGAGGGGTAGATATCCGATTGAGCCCATTGATGTCGAGTCCTTATCGGCTTGCCCGATTTGCGGCGACTCGGGGTTCGAAACGATAGTTGAGGTCTATCGGGGACAGTTGAATTTTCTAAATGCGGTTTTATGCATGCGTTGCGGGTTTGTATTCAGGCAGATGAGGCCGCGGATTGAGTGGTTCAAGAGGAGCTGGGAGAAGAGAACCCATGAAGAGGATACAGGCAGTCAATATGACGAGGGCGCGGCGCTTGAGAAAAGGCGTTTTATCAGATACGAGAGGCTTGCCAGATTTGCGGAAGGTATTCTTAAAGGCCGTCGTATGCTTGATGTCGGCTGCGGCCCTGGCACGGGACTGAAGGCATTCAGGGACCGCGGCTGGGACGTCACAGGCCTTGAGCCTGACCCTTCTCGCGCGCGAGTGGGGAGGGAAAGGCATGGGCTGAACATAATTGAGTCCACTATAGAGGACTATAGGGGAGGAGAGGGCGCCTTCGACCTTATCACCCTGATTCATGTGCTTGAGCATTTTCATTCCCCTGTGGATTTCTTGAGTCATGTTGTCAGGCATCTGAGTGATGAGGGATATTTATACATTGAAGTGCCCGACGCTGCAAGGTTCATTAGCTGGAGAGATTCACTTAACCTCGAGCATATGAATAACTTCTCTAGATTCACAATGCAATTGCTGATCGAGAGGCTTGGCCTTGTGCCCGAATATTGGGCAAGTCCTCGAACAGCCCCTTTCGGTGTCTGCCATCTCGGTGTTTTTTGCAGAAAATCTGCTGATACCGCTTGTGGTTCCATGATGAGCAAACCCGTGGATGTAGATCCTCTGCTGGCGGAATTTCGCAGGCTTTACAGAAAAGGCTTGCCATTTGTTAACGCCGACGTCGTTCGATATTGCATTGATGATATTATCGACATAGCAGGCACCGTGGACAGCGGTCACTTTCCGTACTTTGATTCCGCAAAGTGTTGCTTTGTATTACGAGAGGTTAAACATAAATTTGATATTATAAGATACAATTTTTATATACTTAAAGGACTTTCTTTTGGGGAATTGGCCTTGAAATTACTTTCACGGTTGCATTTTAACATTATTAAAGATACCAGTTTCGAGATGTTAAAAGTTCTTGATGGCAGACAGCATAATGATAAATTAGATTAATGATGATTAAATTAATCTGCAAAAGCGATTCGGTTTATCAGCAAAAAGGGTTTATATTAAGAAGACAAAAGCTATGAAACTAAGACGGATGGAACCTGCTGTTTATGCAGTGCTTGGATTTCAAGCCCTTGGCATTATATTTTATTTTTACAGAGCTGATTCATTTATTAAGGACATAATCGTCGCCCCTCTTTATTTCATAGTGCCAGCAGGTGTCGGACTATTCGTCCTGTCTATGATCGGTCTTGACAAGATAATCAAGGCTGGAGCCGCGAGACTCCAGATAGTTTTATTGTCCGCTTTTTTGGGGATAGCTATAATCACGCTGGGATTTTCAGAGCTAACCAAAGACGGTCAACATGAATTAGATATTATAGTTATGATCTTATATACCATATCTGCCATCGGCTATATCATGGCTAATCCGTTGTTTAAATATGATGAACACGCAAAGGGATTGTTTAAAAGTCTAGTATTAATCATGCCCGCTTGGCTCTTCTCTTATTATTTTTATTATTGGCATTTTTCCCCGTATCCCTTCAGGGACATCTTCATGGAGACGCACTTCATGAAAGGGGCGGAGGAATTTGCAAAGCAAGGCTTTATTAATTTTGCAACAGGAAATACATATATCCCGGTTCTTCAGGTCGGTTGGGGCCTGCTAAAAAAATACAATAATTTCAACCTCCTGCACGGCCAATGGATTCTGCCCGGGTATCTGAGTTTTTTCACTTTGCTCTGTACCTATAGTTTTCTAAAGTCGTTTGTAAAGGATCGTTTTACGCTTATATTGTCGATGATCGGCATGGCTGCATTTCAGAACTATTGTTTTTCAAACAGCAACAATACCTACCTGACAGGTCTTACGCTTTTGTTTTTTTCTTTGTTGGTAAACCTCAACGGCAACGCGCAGAAAAGCAACGTAAGGGTTGCAATGGAATTATTTGTTATGGCTGTCCTTTCAGTAGCGTTTTACAAGTTCAGAATGATAGAATCTTATACGTTTATAGGTTCCATATGGCCATATCTTATTTCCTATATAGTTGTTGCAATAATATCCATCAGATTGGGATTCGATAATCTAACAGCCTGCGTAATTATCACATTGACCCTTTTTATTGCTCCCCAGTTCCACAGGGCCGCGTCGCTTTACATGCCGCTGATGTTGATGCTTTACGGGATATATCATCTGTTAAACAAAACACAATGGGCGGACAAGCCCGATAACAAGCAGAGTCTGATTAAAAAGATAATCATATATTCGGTTATCCTTATGCCTGTCGCTATTGCTTTGTCGATGTTCATCATAAAATATTGGCCCAATTCTTATACATATCTTGTAAAGCTTGTTGATGTCGTGGGCATGGCGATGGTCAGCGAGCATTTTACGTCATATGAGGGCTTGAATGCGGCTATGGCTGATTGGCTTAGGCATACGCCTCCCGCGATGCATGTTTTATTTGTTGCTCTCATAGGGTATATATTTGTAAGGCATCGGGGCAGGTTGCCGGAGGCCGAAGCAGGATTGATTTTATTTTCAACAATATCGTTAGCGGTAATGATGATATTATTCCTAAGCCCGCTTCCGCGCGTGCACCGCCTGCTTCCGTTTCCGTCAATTATGTTTATCGTTGCGTTTTCTATATTTCTTAAATTTTACTTGGCCGACATAACTGATAATAATGGCTGGTTCTCCAAATTATACGCTCCGATTATCTTGATATTATTCAACGCGGCAATGTTTTATCTTTATCGCCAGCCGTGGAAGCCGGAAGACGTTAGCGACTATGTTTTAGCACTGTCGCCTTTGACCGAAATCCTGATCGCCGTAATGATTGGCGGAGTGGCATTATTAATATTTATTCGGAAGAAAACCGTGGCCTCAGTGCTATTGGTTGTCGTATTGGTATCGGGGGTACTGGTCGATAAATACCAGTTCATAAGCAAGCTCTATATTAAGGCATACGGAATGAGGCTTGATAACAAAGGCGCAATTTCCCATTACACACGTATTGAACTTGATGCGGCAGAGAAACTCGCAAAGATGGATACGGGACTTAAAGCCGTTCTTTTCTCCGATCCCTTTACGCTTGGCATATTCGAGGCCCGAACAGGCATTAACGGTTATTATACGTTTGAGAACTTAGGCCAGTTCATGCTGCCGGTTTATGTTAAAGACATAAGGGCAACACTGAGAGAGGCATTCCCACAGGATAAGGCCGACAAGGCTTTTGATTCGGGGAAGGCCGGACGCATTATTGAAAGGCTTGACGATTTTGCCAGGCGTCATAAGGGCGCGATGCCTGAAGCGAGATATGCGCTGCATAGACTTACGGGCTTGCCAAAAGATCACGGCGCAGGCGGCGACGAGCTTGGTTGGGGTCATGATGATTTTATATCGAATATTATTTGGATATTAAATGAAAAAACAGTGATGTGGGCGTGGAGTGATGAGGATGTCAGCAGGTTTCCCAACGGAGACGTCGGTTATTATCCCATGAACGGAGCTTTCAGCGATGAATACTTAAAGAGCTATGTCTTTCCATATTTCGAGGTCTTGCTTAACTCCCGGAATAAAGTGCTGGTTCTCAAATTGAAGTAGTCCCCATGTCCTTTAAGAATTTCGGGAATAATATCCTTGAAAAAAGATATAATAAATGTTGGAGAAAATATGAAAGTTGATATTCTTTTTGCTATCATGGCTGTTCAGGAAGTTGTTTTCTTTGCCCCGATTGCAAAGAGGCTCAGGGATGAAGAAGGGCTTAAGGTTGCATTTCTGACCTTCCATGAGGCCGGCGACGATATCCTTGAAAAAGAGGGCGTGCCGTATTTCAGCCTTCACAAGATAAGAAATTCTGAAGGAATGAAAAGGCATGTATTCCTGAAGCCGGAAGATGTTCAGGAGCGCCTTGGAATAAATATCAGGAAGCTCATCCTCCATGAAATGCTCACGACTAACAGGCTGGATGAAAAATATCTATCGTTAAAGGTCATGACGTACCATGCCATCATGGACAGTATTTTCAGGGAAAACGATATAGGCTGTGTTGTTCAGGAACTCGGAGGTTTTATTGCGCCTCAAATGCTTTATCATGTATCAGGGTATTACAAGAAACAGCATATATTTATCGAACCCGCCATGTTTCCGAAAAGAATAGTCTTTACGCTTAATGATATGAATGCAGACATCGCAGACTACGGGAAGGGAGTTAAGGCATCTGATGAGGAGCTTAAAAAGCTTCTTGAACAGTACAGTACCAGAAAAACAGTCGTAATCCCGAAGAAAGACAAACACTTTTTTCAGGATATGAGCCTGAAAAGACTTTTTTCTATGGATAATTTCAGGCGTCTTTCAAGAAAGCTCTATCACAAATACATACTTGGCCGGGAAGAAGAGTATAATGCAATCCTCTGGTATATTGTCTATCATTTCATAAAGTTTTTTAAACGAAAGGTCTTGAGTTTCTACTATTCAGAGCCAGTTGAAGGCGAAAAATATATATATTACCCCTTTCATGTGCCGCTTGATGTGCAGCTGACGATGAGGTGCCCTGAGTTTCTGAATCAGGAGGCCCTGGTGGGATACATAGCAAGGGTTATCCCTTTAGGGTGCAGGCTGTATGTCAAGGAGCATCCGGCTGCCATAGGCGGCCATCAGCTTTCAAGGATGAGGGATATACTCAGGGATAAAAATATAAGGCTGATACACCCAAGATATAATTCTTTTGACCTCATTAAGAATGCGGGATGTGTTATCACGATAAACTCAAAGGTCGGCTTTGAGGCGATTATGCAGGGCAAGCCCGTTGTTGTATTAGGCAGGACCTTTTACAGGGGGAAGGGTGTTACCGTAGATGTGGATAATGTAAGTGATATCTCTGACGCCGTAACATCTGCAATAGGTGAGGCCGGCGGCGACACAAACAGGGATTATTTTCTCAATAAGGCTTTTGAGTGGAGCTATAAGGGCGAGCTCTATGAAAACAGCCCTGAGAACGTTGAAGGTTTTTACAGGTCACTAAGAACATTCATGTTAAAATCAGAGATAATCAAATCTGATAAATATACAGCAGAAGGCGCTATAAAATGAGGTATAAGAAAGTATTACTTTTATTCCCTGACTATAAAGGCGGGCATTTCGGCGCACTCCGGCCTCCTGCAGGGCTTGGTTATCTTGCTGAAACTCTGAAGGTTAATGATGTGGAATATGATGTCCTGGATATGGCTGTAGGGTATTCTACGGATGACCTGAAAGATAAAATCCTGTCGTTCAAGCCTGATCTGGTTGCTGTCAGCCTCATGTCATTCATGTATAAAAGGTCTTACGAGATAATAAAACTTGTTAAACAGATAAATCCTGACCTGCATATCGCAGCAGGCGGACCTCATATTTCTACAACGAGGGGAAAAGCGCTTGAGGAATGTCCTGAGGCTGATTACGGTGTAGTTCTGGAAGGAGAAGATGCGATCCTGGAACTTTGCAGGGGGGAAGACATATCTCTGATAAAAGGCCTGATCCGCAGGGAAGGGAAAGAAATTATATTTAACGGCGAACGGCAATTCAAGGAGGACCTTGACAGTATTCCGTTCCCGATGTATGAAAAGTTTCCTTTGGGTAAATATGTTACAGAAGAAATAGGGATTGTTTCGTCAAGGGGTTGTCCTCACGGCTGCATATATTGCCCTGTTAAGGCTGCCATTGGCATGAAATGGCGGAGGCGCAGCGCAGCCGGCATTGTCGAAGAGATACAGTACTGGTATGACAGGGGATACAGGCAGTTCAGCATGCTCGATGATAATTTTACATTCAACAAAGACCGGGTTATCGAGATATGCGGGGAAATAAAGAGAAGGGATTTTAAGGGCATTGAACTCAACTGCAATAATGGGATAAGGGCGGACCGCGTCAATTACGATATGTTGAAACTGATGAAAGAGGCAGGGTTTAAATATCTTGCCTTTGGGGTAGAGGCAGGAAATAACAAGGTGCTCAAAAGCATTAATAAGGGCGAGACCATGGAACAGATGGATGCCGCTGTAAAAGCTGCTGTTGAACTCGGGTATAAGGTCACCCTGTTTTTCATTGTGGGTTCTCCCGGAGAAACAATTGAAGATGTAAAAGATTCCATAAACTTTGCCTTAAAATATCCTGTATTTGATGTGAGATTTTATAACCTTATTCCTTTCCCTAAAAGCAAACTGTACGACTGGGTAAAGGAGAACAATTATTTTATCCTTGACCCGGAAGAATATCTCAACAGTTCATCCCAATGGGATTATAAACCAGTATTTGAGACGCCTGAGATGGACAGGGAAAAGAGGGAGGAAGCATTGAAGCTTGTCAGGGGTGTGAGAAAAAAGGTCAGATATAATTCCATGAAGGCGTCGCTGGCCCCGCGGCTTGGGAAGGTTGCTGGCCCTGTATCAAGGGTTTATGTTACTGACTGGGTTCAGGCTAAGCTGATGAAAAGCGGCATATTAAGAAGAAACCTGAAAAAAGTGTTTATGCGCGTGGCAGGGTGATTAAGGTGTCGGAGACTCGACTCTACGAGAAGGTACTGTTTCTTAACCCTCCATTTATGAGCAGATATGGCAAGTTTTCGCGTGAGCAGCGCAGCCCGGCTGTTACGAAGAGCGGGACATTTTATTATCCCATGTGGCTCTCTTATGCAGCAGGGTTACTTGAAAAAAATGGCTTTGAGGTCAAGGTCATTGATGCGCCTGCAAAGAGAATGGACCTTGATGAAGTGCTCCGGGTAGCAAAGGATTTTTCACCTTCACTCACGGTGGTGGACACATCTACGCCAAGCATATCCAATGATGTGAGTATCGCGGTTGAAATAAAAAAGGATACAGGAAGTTTTGTTGTTCTGGTGGGTACCCATCCCTCTGCTCTCCCTGTGGAAACGCTGAAGATAAATGAATCAGTTGATGCGGTAGTGAGGAGGGAGTATGAGCATACTGTCCTTGAGCTTGCATCCCTGATAAAAAGCGGAACAGTAAATAAGGAAGGCCTGGGCAGGATAGACGGCCTTACTTTCAGATGGGATGGGGAGATATTTGCGAACAAGGACAGAACCCTGTCTGAAGACCTCGATTCCCTTCCATTTGTCAGTGATATATACAGAAGGCATCTGGATTACAGAGATTATTTTTATGCCCACAGCAGGTATCCTATCATCACACTGATAACCGGAAGGGGTTGTCCGCACCACTGTGTTTACTGCCTTTATCCCCAGACCTTTAACGGCCATAAATTGAGATACAGGAGCATTAAGAATGTCGTTGATGAAATAGAGTACTGCCTTAATAATTTTTCAGACCTTAAGGAGATAATGTTTGAGGATGATACCCTTACTGTCAATAAAAAAAGGGCAGTTGAATTTGCAGAAGAAATTCTCAGGAGAGGCCTGAAATTCCAGTGGTCTGCCAATTCCCGCGCAGATGTAGACCTTGAGACCATGAAGGCATTGAAAAAGGCCGGCGCAAGGCTTTTCTGTGTAGGGATAGAAAGCGGCGACCAGCGCGTTCTTGATTCGATGAAGAAAAAGCTGACAGTTTCACAGATTAAAAAATTCTTTGGCGATGCAAAAAAAGCAGGCATATTGATACATGGATGTTTTCTTGTGGGCAATCCTGGGGAAACCAAGGAGACGCTTCAGCGCACCCTTGAACTTGCGCTTGAACTTAACCCTGATACTGCGCAGTTCTTCCCTATAATGATATATCCGGGAACCGAGGCCTATAACTGGGCCAGAGAGAATAAATATCTGACAACAGAAGATTTCAATGAATGGCTGACCCCTGAGGGGCTCCATAACTGTGTGATATCAAGGCCCGGCTTGTCAAATTATGAACTTGTTGAATTTTGTGATGTTGCCAGGCAGAAGTTCTATATGAGGCTGTCTTACATAGCAAAAAAATTCATACAGGGGCTTTCCAACCCCAATGAGCTGAAGAGGCTTTCCAAGGGAGCGGTGACGCTCTCAAAGCATATACTGAAAGGGTCTCTGAGAAACAAGAAGGCAAGGAACTGCTGATATGGTCTCTGTAGTTATCCCGGCCTATAATGCAGAAAAGACAATAGCTGCCTGTCTCGATTCCCTTATGAAACAGGATTATTCCGGAGATTACGAGGTCATTGTTGTTGATGACGGCTCTGCTGATTCTACTCCGGATATTGTTTCAGGATATGAACGGGTAAGGCTCATAAAGCAGGCAAACGCAGGCCCGGCTGCTGCAAGGAATAAAGGCGCTGCTGATGCAAAGGGAGAAATAATTCTTTTTACGGATTCTGACTGTGTTCCTGAGGGCAACTGGATTAAAGAGATGGTTAACCCTTTTAAAGACAACAGGGATGTAGTTGGCGTCAAGGGAAGATACAGGACAAAACAGAGAGAGACAACAGCAAGATTTGTTCAGTTTGAGTATGAAGATAAATACCGTTATATGCAGAAAGATAAATACATAGACTTTATAGATACCTATTCGGCCGGATTTAAAAGGGAAATCTTTTTGGAGATGCGCGGCTATGATACTGAATTTCCGGTTGCATGCGCTGAGGATGTGGAACTGTCTTTCAGGTTATCAAAAAAAGGATATAAGATGATATTCAATCCCAATGCCGTGGTTTATCATATCCATCCTGCCGGGTTAAAGGATTACCTCAGGAAAAAATATAAATTTGCCTATTGGAGAATCGTTGCAGTTAAAAAAAATCCTGAGAAGATATTAAAGGACTCGCATACCCCTCAGATAATGAAACTTCAGGTTCTTTTTCCTCCCGTTGTTTTGGGAAGCGCCTTATTGGCTATTGCATATAACAGCCTTATGTATTTTTCTTTGTTATGGTTTTTTGCGTTTATTTTAACAACGATTCCTTTTACAATCAGGACGGGCAAAAAAGATTTAATGGTTGGATTAATATCCCCGGTGTTTTTATTTTTGAGGTCGCTGTCCCAATTCCTTGGCATATGCGGAGGGGTTGTATATATCTTTAAGAATAAATATTTTAAGAAAATAATTAAACAGGCTGTTTAGTTGTAATCCCGGATTATTAAAGCCGCCAGTAGTTTAGCCCCGCAGACAATGCCGCCTCTTTTTTGTACAGCCCTTTGACGTCTATGAGCAAAGGATTGCTATTGCAGAGTCCCTTGAGATACTTCAGTGAGTAACCGGCATACGCCTTATGTCTTACAGCAACAACCACGCCGTCATAAGGTTTTTTGTCTTCTGGTTTATGTATGAGCTTAATGCCGTATTCTTTTAATACATCCTTATGGCTGGCGTACTGGTCATGGACATAAGGAGAAACACCATACTCTTTTAACTCATTATAAATGTCTATTACTCTCGTATTCCTTATGTCTTTTATATCATCCTTGAAGGTGAAGCCGAGTATAAGGATTTTACTGCCTTTCACTGCCCTGCCGGATTTTATCAGATGTTTTATGGTCTGCTCGGCAATATATTTGCCCATGCTGTCGTTAATGCGCCTTCCGGCGAGGATAACCTCCGGATGGTAGCCGATGGATTGCGCCTTAAAGGTCAGGTAATAGGGATCAACACCTATGCAATGGCCGCCTACAAGGCCGGGCTCGAACCTAAGAAAGTTCCATTTTGTTGACGCAGCATCCAGGACGTCCCTTGTATCCAGCCCGAGTTTATGGAATATGATGGCAAGTTCATTTATCAGGGCTATATTAAGGTCCCTCTGTATATTTTCTATAACCTTTGCAGCCTCGGCAGTCCTGATATCAGGGGCCTTGTGAATCCCTGCCTTTACAACAAGGCCGTATACCTGCGCAAGTAATTCCGTGGTCTCCCTGTCTTTGCCTGCCACTACCTTTATGATGTTTGGCAGATTATGGACTTTATCTCCGGGGTTTATCCTTTCAGGCGAATAGCCGACACTGAAGTCCTTTCCGCATTTCAATCCTGAATATTGCTCGATGACAGGCACGCAAAAATCCTCTGTCACTCCCGGATATACTGTGGATTCAAACACGACTGTAGAGCCTTTCCTGAGATTTTCTCCGATGAGCCTTGATGCTGACTCAAGTGGTTTTAAATCAGGTATCTTATGTTCGTCTATCGGCGTCGGGACTGCCACTATGATTATAGAGGCCGCTTTGAGTCTTTTGGGGTCTGCTGTAAAATCTATACGGGCCTTTTTTAAATCTTTACCGGCAGTCTCGCCTGTAATATCTATGCCCTTTGAAAGTTCTTCTATGCGCTGCTTTTTGACGTCAAAGCCTATAACCTTGCCTAAAACCTTTCCAAACTCAACTGCCAGAGGCAGGCCTACATATCCAAGGCCAACAATTGCAATGGCCTTTTTTCCTCTCTTTAGATTATCTATCATCTTTCATGTCTCCCTGTAAAGAATGCCACTATGTCTTTTTCAGAAATAAGGCAGGCTGCTATTTTTCTCATAAGACTCCTGGCGCCAAACCGAAGCATTGAAAATTTTAATACATAGCTGAAGTAAAATCAAGGAACTAATCAAGCATTGTATTTATGGCGGCAAATACATCATTGACAGACACATTAGAGGCATCTTTTCCATTTGTCAGGATCACATGCCTCGTGCCCCATGGCGCCCAGCTTTTTGGATTAGTTGAACCCCATATTGTGACAATGGGTTTTTGCAGCGCTGCTGCTATGTGCATCGCCCCCCCGTCACAACAGACAACAAGGCTGCTCAGGCTCAGGGCTGAGATAAGCTCTCCAAGTTTGGTTGTTTTACAGGCAATTGGTTCCGGCTTCAGGGAGTTTTTGATGAACTCTGCTTTTTCATCGTCCCCGGGGTGATATATATTTTTTTCGCTCCCCGGCGACCATAAAAGCAATATCGCGGCATTGTAACGGTCTAGTATAAGTTTCCCAAGTTCCATGAATTTCTCGGCAGGCCATCTGTTTTCCGGGCGCCTGCTGCTTATATGAAAAGCTATTAGATGTTTCCCCTTGCTAAAGCCTGATGCATTTAAAATATTCTGAACCTTCCGCACCTCATTTTCTGAAGGGAATATTCTTAACTGCTGTGGGGCGCCGCTGATGCCGAGGCATGATACCAGATTAAAAGTTTTTTCAACTTCATGGAGTATTTCTTCAGACTCGTACAAAGGCATATTATAGAACTTTGATTTCATCCCTTTTTTTAAATATCCAATCCTTTTCTTTGCGCCTGTAATAAATGTATATCTGGCAAGCCTTGGAGAGTATGAGCCGCATCCTATTGCGGCATCATATTTTTCTTTTCGTATTTTGTGTAAGACCTTTAAATTATTTAACCATACGGAAATCTTGTTTTTTTCAGGGGCATGTTTTGCTTTTTCATAGGTGTAAATTTCGTTTATATCCGGATTGTTTCTTATGGCGTCGACATTATAGGTATTCACCAGTATCCCGATCTTTGCATCAGGGTACTGATTCCTTACTGCATGGATTGCAGGTGTGGTGCAGACGAGGTCGCCTATGTTGTCACGCCGGATAAAGAGAATTTTTTTAATCATGCTATCTATTTATAACCGTTTTTCCCTTTGGAAGTTTGTTCATGACAGCCATTCCCATACCAAGGAGCAGCATGAAAAGCAGTTTGCTGTCATCGCCGTCAAAACTTCCGAAGAAATTATTAACCCAGTATCCGCACATCATTGTCAGCAGCGCTGCTGACAGGTAGCGAGACAGATTGTCCGAAGATTTTTTCCAATTTTTAAAGCAGACCCAAATGAAAGCACCTATCATCCAGAGGAAGATTATCAGTCCCTGCACGCCAAGTTCGAACGCAATGCCTATAAAGGTATTATGTACCTGAGGATAGATGAAGTGTTCATTTTTTTCATTCCTGACAACCTTAGCAAAGAGGAAGCGGCTGTAACCATGTGCATGGAATGGGTTTTCAGATATCTTTTCAATTGCAGTCTTCCACATTGCAAGCCTTTTTTCCACTGCCTTTGCAGAGGGGCCGGCTATTTGTTCAGGGGCCATTTTAAGATATTCCCGGAGAGACGGTATCTTGTAGGCGTGATCTTCCCTGAACATCTTTTTCTCCGCATATACAAGGGTTGCCGTGAGGATGAAGATGGCAATCAAAAAACTCCATATCCATCGTTTCTCAGACAGCAAAAGGGCGATTATCATTACAGCCTGAACCCATAATGCAACTACAGCTGCGCGGGTAAAGGTTATGTGCAGGGCTGCCATATTAACTATAAGCAGAACTGAAAGCCCGATTTGCTGCCAGCGATTTTTAAAATAAGACAGCCCCCAGAAAAGAAACGGGATGACTATTGTATGATATAAACCTGCGACCTCTCCGCCTCCGGGGTCTCTTAAACCTCCGGCGCGATAGTCATCACCTGTCCATGAGCCTCCATGTTTTTGGAAGTCATAGAACGAATAAATGCTGAAAACAAGGCTTCCTAAAAAAAGGATTTTCAGCAGTAAGACCGCATTTCTTTCTTTTCTTATTGAAAGATATACCGTATAAAAAAGGATTATCGGAGTAATTAACTCTCCCCATATTTCTTTCAGGCTTTGGTGCTGGTCAACCGAGGTAATTAAAGAGGCAGCTGCAACTGCAAAAAATGCCAGGAATTTCCATTCAAACGATGTCTTGATCCAGACTAAATTTTTTGTAAGAGAGTATCTCAGGATTAATAAGATTATTGGTATGTACAGGGCAAGGGAGCGGATAGTTGCTGTATGGGCAACCGGCAGTATAAAAATCAGAATGCCCAGACACAGCATAATGGCATTGTCAATCCACAGGATTCTCCTGTCATCTTCCCTTGTTGTCATCTGTTTGGTATATTCATCTTTGTACATGGTAACTGGTATGTTACATTGTCCCTGAATTTATGGTCAAATAATTATTGCAGGCCATTAAACCAGATTTTATTTAGTAAATCCGCCATTTTGTTTTTATATGTTTCCAGGCTTAAAGTCCTCTTATATCCATTCAATGCAATCCGCTCCCTTTCATTATCATTCTTCAGGTAATACGACAGTTTATCCTTCAATTCAGAGACATCCTTAAAGGTCTCGATCTCTTCTCCGGGTTTAAAATATTCTGCAAGGGCGTCTGAATAATCAGTAAGCAGGAAGGCGCCGCAAGCGGGAATATCAAAAATCCTCAGATTGAGGCCTGAGAGATTGGCTGTATCCCATTGGGATATATTCAATGCTATTTTTGTCTTATTATATAATCCGACAAGTTCTTCTCCCCAAATCCCCTTCTTTTTAATCATCGCCCTTATGTCTGAATTAAAGATATTCTTTTTCATCCACTTTGGGCCATATAGCGCAACAGGATAATCTTTTAATGCATTAATAATTTCCTGCCTTTTTTTTGTCCAGCCCCCAACGAATACAATATCATGGTTATATTGTTTTTGCCCTTTATCAGTAAGCCGCCTGTAAAGAATATCGTCTACTGCCAGCGCCGGCAAGTATTCGATTTTATCTTTACTTGAGTAGCCTTCTTTATGTATGCAAAAAAAATGGTCGTACAGTTTTGCCTCGGAAGTCATAATGTCAAACCATTTAGGCCCCTTGACCCACCATCCGGCAATTTTTTTAATCCCGTATTTATCTTTCAGATATTTTAAATATTCTCCGTCAAAGCCATGCCCGCGCATGACAAAAAGTATATCAGGCCTGAAGTTAATCAAGGTTTTTTCCAGCAATTTTTTTCTGAAATTTTGATTATTCCATGGAGAGCCTCTTAGTAAATCAATTTGCTCTAGCCCCATATTCCACAATATCTTGTTGGCGGGTTTTAAAAAAAATTCAGCCGGGCTGTTAATGCCGCTGTCAAAACAGAGGACTTCACAGCCCAGCGCCTGCAGCGCCCTTGCACAGGACGCTCCAAGCGGAATATTGTTTGTATTAAAAAAGTAGCTTATGACGATTCGCGGATATTTTTTCATGTAGTATGCTTTTTTCTGAATCGTTCCAGAAAATCATACAATTTTTCACTCAGGATTTTATAGTCTCTTTGTTCCTTTATAACCTGTTTGCCTTTAGCGCCCATTTCAAATAATTTATTATTGGGCGCGGCTAAAATCTCTCTCATGGTTTTTTTGATGCTCTCTTTTGTGAAATCACAAAAGAAGGCGCTTTCATTATCAAAAAGTGAAACATACTCCGGCAGATAATTAACCAGTGCGGGAAGTCCTAAGCTGTAATATTCCAGGGTTTTTGTAGGAGAAGAAACGCGGTACAGCCTGTTGTCAGGGATTAATCCGATCCCGATATCATAATCCGTCATTTTCCTGAAAAGTTCCTTTCTTGGAAGCGCCGGGTAGATGTTTATTCTTTTATCCCCCCTGCTTTTAATCTTCCGGGTTATTTCATTGTCACTCTGTGTATAAATATCAAGCACAAAATCTTCTTTTAGTTCTGAAAAAGCTTCGACAACTAAATCTGTTTCCCTCAGGTGATCAACTGTCCCGGTATAAATTAATTTCCTGGTTGCATTATTATTTGGCTTGCATGAGGGCAGGCTGTCAAAATCAACACCCATGGGAAGAGGAAAGCAGGCGATATCAATATCAGGATAAAAAGTCTTTTTGAATTCCTCTGACATAACTATAAGAAAATCACATTGTCTTACAAGCTTTTTTTCAAGATGTGTTTTTAATTTATATTCAATAGTTTTCCTAAAAACAGCTTTATGTTCTTCCTGCGCCTCAAAAAATCTTCTGAAGGTGTGAGGGAATGAGTGCCAGAATCCGATGCGGAAATTGTATATAGTCTTATTCTTCAACAGGTCTTTAAGCACGGAGAAAAAGTTTCTTGCAATTACAATATCTACTTCCTTCAGGTTGATGAGCTTATTTAATTCTTTGCAGAGATTTTTTCTTTTATATCTGTAAGGGATATATATTTTATTGGTGTCTTTAATGATGCTCTGTCCCAGGGTTTTCGAGAAATAGACAAGATAGACTTCACATCTCTCTTTGAGGTATGTGCCAAAGATGCCCTCGATTGAAGAGTGATTGGAATTTTCAGATTGATCTGTTATGCATAAAATCTTCATACTGGACGAAAACCTCATCTATCGTTATTAACTTCATGGCGCTGTCGTCTCTTTGTTTTTTGGACAGCTTTGCGGCAAAACGGCCGTCTTTCTGGATAATCCGGTGTATTTGCAGATCCTGATACGGGCCCGTCACATTGCTGTCAGCAGATGAGAAAAGAGAGATAGTCGGAACTTTTATTGCTATGGCAAGGTGCATGGGGCCGGTATCGCCGGTAATTAAAAGGCGCATTTTTTTTATAAGGCAGGGCAGCTCGTCAATCTTAAACCTGCCGCAGCAATTGGTTACCCGTTTACCGCATGCGCTGACTATTTGCTCTCCCAAGGCATATTCTTTTTTTATCCCTGTAATCACTATTTGTGTGGAATGGTTCATGGCCAATATTTTTTTTGCCAGGGCAATAAAGTTCCCTATGGGCCACATATTATAAACATGCGATGCGCCAATCTGGAATCCAACGATGTCTGTTGCATTGCCTAAAGAGGCCTCAATTTTCGCTTCTGTTGTTTTATTGTCTAACGGAGGAATTTCCATGGTTTTTTCAATAATGGTCCCTCCTATCATCCTGACCAGGTCAAGCCTGTCTTCAATGGTATGCTGATATTTTTGTTCAAAATCGAATGCCAGGTATTTTTTGTGAGGGCTTTTTGTAGGATGCTTCAGGATAAAATTTGCGCCGCTTAAAACTGAAAATGCAATATCCTGAGGGCCATTTCCGTGAAAGATTAAAACTGCCTCAGGTTTCTTTTCCCTGATTTCGCCCAGTGTCGTAAGGAATTTTTTATATCCGCCGTAGTACAGGATAATATTATCCGTATATTTAAAATTTTTGAATAAGGGAGCAATATTTTTATTAAGCAGGGTTGTTATCTCTGCTTCCGGGAATGATTTCCTGAGACTTTTCATGGCAGGAGTAGAGAGAAGGGTATCCCCGAGTGCCGTAGAAGAAATAACCAGAAAGCGTTTGAGACTGAAATTCAAATCTTCGATATTTTTTAGCTGATTAGAGTGTTTTCCAATATGCTTTTTAATATAGAGGTCTAATAATTCATGAAAGAATCTGTTCATTTTTTCTTTATCTTTATATAAAGCCCTGAAAGAATTGAATTTGTATATACTACCATCCTTTTTTTGAACCATGCTGCATTGTCTTTAACTACAATTCTTTTAATGGCAAAAGGATCATCTCCGGCTTTAACAATCCCGTGATGTATAGTAAATAATGCTTTATATCCGGTATCCTTTGCAACTTTCACCGCCTCATTAGTATAGTCTCCGTACGGCCAGCAGAGGTAAGGGCAAGCCTTGCCGAGTTTTTTTTCAAGGGCCTGTTTGGATTCGTGAAGTTCTTCCAGCAGTTCATTCTCTGATAACAGGCTGCATTTTTTATGGCTTTTTGTATGTGAATAAAAATCAACCAGGCCTGTAACTGACATTTTTTTAATCAGCTCCCAGTTCAGTAATACTTTTTGTTCTTCCCCTTTCTTTATCAGCAACTTTGATTCTTTATGGGTTGGTGTGTGTGAAGGGATATGTGTTGGATTTTCAGATGCCTTTTCAGTACTGCCGGTAATTATAAAGATTGCAGCATGTATCTTATATTTTTCGATTACTGGTAAGGCATAGATATAATTATCAAGCCACCCGTCATCAAAGGTGACCACTACAGCCTTTTGTTCCGGAATCAAATTTCCATTTATGCAGGAGAGCAATTCATCTATTGTCAGGGTCTTATATCCTGATTTACAAAGATATTCCATCTGTTTTTCAAAAACCTCCGGCGTTACAGTCACCATGTCTTTTTTGTGAGGAGAGACATGATGATACATAAGCACCGGCACAGGCCTCATGCTTTTTCCCCTTCCATCAGGGAGAAATAAAGTGCATACATGCTTTTATACATTTTCTCAACAGTATAATTTTGCCTGACTATCTTTTTCCCCTCTATTCCCATTTTCCTTGCCCTCTCTTTATCCTGAAGCACCTTGATAATGGTTTCAGCCAGTGCAGAAGGGTTGTTGGGTTCTACAAGATAGCCGTTCCTGCCATTTTCTATAACTTCGCCGACACCATCGACATTAGTCCCGATTACAGGCTTTCCCATTGCCATAGCTTCCAGAAATGACGTGCCCAGGGCTTCCTGAAGAGTGGGCAGGACAAAAAGGTCTATTGACTTAAGTATCTCGGGGATATCGCTCCTCAGTCCCAGCATAAATATTCTGTCGGATATTCCCATGCTCTGTATCTTGTTTATAATATTTTCCTTTTGCGGCCCGTTTCCTGCAAATACAAAAACAGCCTGCGGTATTTTTTCTGCGACTAAAGGGACGGAGTCAAGGAGTATATGGTGGCCTTTCCTGTATCTCAGGATTGCAATAGTCCCTACAATGGGGACATCTTGTCCCAGGTTGAGCTCCTGCCTTAATCCGTCAACGGTTTTCTCCGGGTCAAATCTGTTGAGATCTATGCCGGTTGGCACAGCTAATACATTTGCAGGAGAGACGCCTTCTTTTATTAAATATTGCCTTACATATTCGCTCACAGTAACAACCTTGTGCGGCAGCAAACTATAGGTTATCCGTGATGTTATCGGTAATGCCAGATGCCGTGTCCTGACTATCCTGGGTTTTTTCCCTGAAAGCCTTCCTGCTATGCCTGCAAGGAGACTGTCTCTTCCGCTATGGGTGCTTATCACATCAATTTTTTCAGTCTTGATCAGTTTGAGGATATATCTTATTGCTGAAAGGTCATAACTCTTTCTCATCGCGCATGTTCTGACCTCGACCCCTTCTGCCGGGGCCTTTTTACCGAGCACGCTTTCAGGCTGGCACAGGATTATCGCCCTTGCCCCGAGTTTTTTCAGTCCAATGCATTCCTGAAGTGTCCGGTTTTCCTGTCCTCCCCAGCCTGTTGATGATTCAGTATGAAGTATGGTAAGCATTTATCTCTGCAGCTCACGCAATTTTTTTGTGAGGATATTTTTAATATCATCCGGCGTTATATCTTCAAGACACCTGCTTATCTTGCTTCCGTCACAGCCGTCTTCCCCGCAGGGTATGCATTCCCGGTTTTTTTGAATAACAGTATGAATGCCAAATGTTTGTATCCCGTTTCTTTCAGGATAGGGGTTCCCTGAATTTGAAATTTGAAATTTGAAATTTGAAATTTTGTTGTCCCACGGCCCCCAGTGGAAGGCGCCGCTTGGCCCGAAAAGGGCGATAACAGGCGTTCCAACAGCAGCAGCTATATGCATCGGGGCAGAATCAACACCTAAAAACAGCCCAGATGCCTCTGATATTGCAGCAAGCTGTTTTATGGTTGTCTTGCCGCACAGGTCTATTAGCTGATGGCTGATGGCTGATGGCTCTCCTCGGCGAGTCGCCTGAGGCGACTGATAGCTGACGAGAGACAATATTTTTTTGGTTTTTTCAATTTCTCTCTTATCCGAAGACGAAGTGACAACTACCTTTATCCCCATATTGAGCAGCCAGCTTATCACCTCTGCCATGTATTCATCTTTCCAGCATTTAAATAACCACCTTGATGTGGGGTGCACATGGATGACTTTACCCTCCCTTGGCCCCCCTTTGGTAAGGGGTGGTATATTATTTTTCTCAAAAACATTTTTCACAAAAGTTCTTGCATCTTCCGGGATAAAAATATCCACATTAAGATTTTCCGTGCTTATGCCGAATTGCCGCACAACATCAAGATTTTGCAGTACCATATGTTGGCTGCTGTCATTTTTTGCGAGATGTGTATAAAAATACCTCTTTCCTGGGAAACCATCTTTACCTGTGTCACTTGCCAGCCTGTATTTTGCACCCGAGGCAAAAGATATTATAGCAGCCCTGTCTCCGCTTGTGAGGTCAACCGTCATATCAAATCCTTTTCCCCTTATCTTTTTTAGAAAAGATAATTCTTTCAAATATTTTTGAACCGGCTTTATTTTTTTGATAGTCCTGTCGAATGCTATTACTTCATTTATGAGGGGGTTTCCTGTCAATACAGCTTCAGTGCCTGAATTTACTATGGCAGTTATATGTGCCTGCGGAAAATTTTCTCTTAATGCCCGGAATACAGGCACAGTAAGAAGAACATCGCCTATATGGCGCAATTTTATTACAAGAATTTTTTTTATGCCCTGAAAATTCATAATTTTTTTAAAAAAACTTTATCTAAGTAAGTTCTGTAAATATTTTATTGAGTTTGCTATTACCTGTAACTTGCTACAGGGTTGCCATATTTCTGTCATTCCCGCTTGTCGGGAATCCTTTTTCAGAAAGACTCCGGACAAGCCGGAGTGACAAATCAGGTTGCTCATACGTATGCACTTCCCAGTAAGAGTTCTTTATTGAAAAAATTTATAATTTATATAATAGAACAGAATATTATAGAAATTCTACATAATCATGCAGATATCAGGGTTGAAAGGTCAGGGAACGTATTGCAGGTACGGTAATTGCTATTATTGAATAATGAATTATTTATTAAAATTGAGCGTGCGCAAAGACCGAATTTATGAATAACGATTCAATAAGGCGGTGAAGGCATGAAGGAAAAAATTCTTTATTTGCCGATAGTTATAGCTCTATCCGCCATAATTTTTTTAAGCCCGTCAGAATTTGCAAGTGCTGCTACTGCCCCTGTTTCAACCCCACTGGGTTATAACACGCTGCAAGGATGCGCCCCTGCGCGAATTGCCACAGATAGTAGCGGAAAGATTTATGTAACAGATGCTAATACAGAGTCCGTAAGAGTATTTTCTAACAATGGGGTTCCGCTTTCAAACATCAGAGCGAATAAGCCGCTCGGTCTTGCCGTTGATTTATCAGGAAGGATTTTTGTAGGAAGCGTATCGGAAGGAAGCGTTTCAGTTTTCAGCACTGACGGTAAATTACTCTATCAACTTGGTTCCGGTGCGGGCGAGTTCGTGATGCCGAGCGATATAGCGATTAGCTCTTCGGGGACTGTGTATGTTACAGACAGCATGCAAAATAAGGTTAAGTCATATACAGCAGCAGGCGCACCTTTGTCTTCCATTACAGGGCTTAATTTTCCAACAGGAATAGCAGTGGATGATGCAGCCGGCGAGATATACGTTTCCGACCACAACAGCAGTACGGTAAAGATATTTGGCATGAATGGTATTTTAAAAAGATACATAAAAAGCAGCGTATTTCTGAGGCCGCAAGGCCTTGCGCTCGACAGCACAAGGGTTTATATAGTTGACGCATATAACAGCACTGTTGCGGTATATGGCAAGGACGGTATCTTCCTTAAATACATGGGGAATTATGGAGAGGGCGCAGGGCAATTCAGAACTCCGCTGGATGTTGTCATTGACAGGAGCAACAAGGTTTTTGTTACAAACCATAATAACAGCAGAATTGAGATGATCGGCATAGACAGTTATTCACAGCTCAATATTTCCCCTAACACAATCAATTTATCTGTTTTTGAAGATGGCTCGTCTATTGCACAGACTTTAAATGTGACTGCAACTGGAAATGCAGCAGGCTGGGTTGCCTCTTCCTCCAATTCATGGGTAACTGCTTCTCCATCTGCAGGCACAACTCCCTCAGAAGTTAATATAACCGTTAATCCGGCAGGTTTGAGCGCAGGCAATTATACAGCTCAGGTGATGTTCAGCATGTCATCGGGAACAGCAGCGGTTGTCCTTGTGAATCTTGAGGTAAAACCTCAGTCAAAGACCCTATATGTTGCGCCGACAAATATAAATTTCAAATACCAGCAGGAGTCATTGAATTATCCGTCAAGCAATGTTGCGATCACATCTTCAGGCGGAAGCCTTGCGTGGACAGCTTCCTCAAACGCAGCCTGGATAAGTCCTGACAGGGCATCAGGGATAACGCCTGATAATATAAAACTAAGTATCAATAGCGCTGTTGGTGCGCTGGGCGCCGGAAATTATAATGCAAAGGTAATAGTTGATGGTGGCAGCGCCCAGGGCAGCCCGGCAAGCGTAAACGTAAGCTTAACAGTAATCAATGCAGGCACAGTCAAAGTAACAGCGAACATTAAAGAAGCAGGCTTTGACATAACCGGGCCAGTAAACTACTCAGGCACAGGCACAGAGTGGATAAACGATGAAGTGCCGCCCGGAGACTACACCATAAGCTTCAAGCATGTAAGCGGATATGTAAAACCATACACAAGGACCTTCACTGTAAAGACAGGCAGGGAAGTAGCGATAGATGGCGCATACAGAGTAAAGCCGATAGCCACCCATTTGATAGCAGGCGCAGGCGGCGCAAAGGACGCGAAGGAGGAAGTATACACGCTTGACGGAACGCTTACAGCATCATTCGAGCCGTTTAAAGGGCCGGCGAACATAAGAGTGGCGGCAGGAGACATTGAAGGAAGCGGCGCAGATATGATAGCGACGACAGACAATAAAAAGAGCATAAAGATATACACATCAGAGGGCCTTGAGCTTGCGTCAACAACCATGGACGAATCATACAGCAAATGCGAGATAGCTGTGGCTGACATAAACAATGACGGCATAGCAGAGATAATTGCCGCAGTAAGAAACGAATACGACCCTGCAAATATACAGAGAGAGATAAAACGATTCACATACAGCGAAGGAAAGCTCATAGAGAAAGAGACGCTCTATAAGGAGATCAATGACAGGGATTATAAGATAGCAGTTGGAGATATAAACGGAGACGGCATGAATGAACTCCTTATAGCCGATGAGAAAGGCCTGAGGGCCTTCAGCATAAACCTTACAGAAGAAACAAAACTTAAAGCTCTCTGGGCAGCAGATGGAAAATACGGAAATGCCGAGATAGCAACCGGTGACATAGATGACGACGGTATTGCAGAGATAGCGCTTGGGACAGAACAGGAAGGTAAAGGCATAATAAAGATACTGAAAGGCAACGGAGACGACTACAAGCTTCAGATAGAGCCCTACAATGACCTTGGATACGAGGGAGCGCCTTCAGTTGCGCTTGAAGACCTTGACAAAGACGGCGCAGATGAAATATTGGCAGGGGCAGGCAAAGACGAGAAGAACGAAGGACTAATAAGAATATATGAAAGCGACGGCTTATTCACGAACACAACGATAAAGACAGGCATGAGCAAGTTCGGCGTAAATATAGCCGTTGGAAGGTTTAAATAATGGGCGGGACAATATTTATGAAACGTTTGTTGATTGCAAGTCTTATATTGCTTCTTGCATTTGGAATAACTCTTTATATAAAGGATCAAACCATTGCAGCAGACGCTCCCCACACAACAACACAGAGTGTCTTCTGTAATAGCTGCCATTCAGTCCACAGGGCATGGGGCACAGGCCTTACAAAGAGCGCAACAAATGCAAATCTTTGTCTTAGTTGCCATGCGATTTCAGGAATTGCAAGCGCAAAGCGGTTAGACGCAACAATGCTGGCCACGCCGGGCATATCAGGCACATCTCACAGATGGGATACCGCGATGCCTACTGCGCCTACAACTCCAACCAGCCAATATGGCTTAAAGGCAGCATCTGAGCTTCCAACCGGAGCTCTTAAAAGCAGACTGGGCGCTTATGGCAATGTAATTACATGTTCTGTATGCCACAATCAGCATGGCCAGGCAAGCACGCCGTGGGACCCCAATGCTCCGGCGTCAGGCGATGGCAGGCATTTTCAGCGTACAAGCAATGAGTTAAACCAGATGTGCGAAGACTGCCATGCATACAGGAAGGCAGCAACTTCAGGAACGGATGTAACGACATACGATGGCACTAAAAAGAGCCATCCGGTTGTGAAGAACCTCACCACCGATGTCAATGCAAACCAATTTGTCGGCGCAGCGCCGCTTGAAAGCGCGCTCTGGAATTATAGTCCGCAAACTACTGCTCCAAGATACCACGAGGGTGGAGGCGGGGACACAAATAAAACCAATAATATAGTGCTTGATTCTTCGAGCAAGGTAAGGTGTCTGTCGTGTCATGGCATTCATTATACTGATTCGAGTTCAGGGACTGTTGATGGACCGTAAATAATATGGAGATTTTAAGATATTTTATAAATATGGCATATAAAATTATGAGACATATTTATAAGAAAAGTTCACGATTCACGGGAAAAATGGGAAGTGTCCCTATTTTTGCAATTTTTATTTTTGCCTGTGCGGTTCTCATAATGGGCCCGGCGGTCGGGCAGGCGGATGCTGTATGCACAAGGGTTAACCCGACAGTTTCGATTTTCCCGAGCGTCCAGAATGTTCTGGCTGGAAGCGCTGTGACTTATACTGTGAGTGTAATCAATAATGACAGCGGCGGCACCTGTGGTTCGACAACCTTTACTCTCAGCAAGACAGATGCTCCTGTCACACCCAATGCAAACTTCACTGCAGCGTTGTCGCCTCTTTCGATAACTCTTAACGTGGGCGCTTCAGGCAAAGTTACGCTCACCCATACCGCAGCAGCCGGCGCAAGCATTGGAGCTACACAACAGAGCTATGTTACGAGCGCGGCAGATGCAAATCATGCGGCAGTTAATAGCAGTACAGTTACAACCACAGTTGTTGCAACAGCAGGAGACGGTTATCTTCTTAAGAGGGGAAAAGAAGAGACATGTGATGGCTGCCACAGGACAAATAAGAACATGCCATCCCCCGGAGAGGCCGGCTATGTCCAGTCAAACTGGGACAATGCCCTTAAGATGCATAGCGCTGAAACACTAGGCACGTGTGCTAATGCAACCTATAAAACCCGTTCAGCATGCGTTGATCCGACCAAAGGTAACTCCACATGGACGCCTGGAAAATGGAACGTCGCTCCTTATGTGGGAACAGGCTGGGGAACTGCGGGTGGAAAATACGGCGAGTTTGTCTGCACAACATGCCATACAGGCCATAGCACAACAAATATTTATCTGATAAAAGAGACAATAACAACACCTGACGGCTCTAATTTTGTAGGCAGCGGAACAAGCAGCGTTACAGTTGAGTTCAGAGTTAAGGGGTCAGGTATAGGCAATATGGGTGATGATACTAGTGCACATGGGACCTCATCTAAGATATGTGAGGTATGCCATACGTATGATGCAGGGCAGACAACTGGTGTTAATAAACATGCCTTCAATTCTCCGGCAGGAACACATTACAATTCTCAGGACTGCACATCATGTCATGATCACAAAAAATCATTCTCTGGAGGCGGTTGCACAGGATGCCATGGCAATCCGCCTGTAGCTGCAAGCATCGGAGGCCCCAGCGGCCTTGCTTCACCTGCTACCGGAGCTACGAGTCCTCTGAGCCCGGGCGCTCATAACGCACATGTAACCACAAGAGGCATGACATGTAATGTATGTCATACAGGCAATACAATGCCGACAGTAAGCAATACCATCCAGATAGGTTTTGTTACTAACTCAACTACCTATCCGGGATGGAGTAGTTTAACATCAGCGACAACAGGTGCGTTTAATGGTTACAATAATCTTAATAATGTACCGCCACAATATACATTTGTATCAAGCAATCCCCCATGGACGACTGTTACCACAAGCGCAAGTTATGCAAATACATGTTCCACTTTATACTGCCATGGCGGAGGTACTACTGGCACAACAGCTCTCACAGGCGGAAGCAACCAGAGCCCTTCATGGGTTGGAGGCTCATCGCAGGCTGCGTGCGGCACCTGCCACGGCGGCACGGGATACGCTGATTCAACGACAACCCCTCCAACAACAGGAAAGCATACTAAACATGCCAGCTCAACTTCAGGTAATCTTGGCTTAGCATGCAATAAATGTCATAACTCTACCTCAAACATGGGTCATGTCAATGGCGTTGTTTCCTGGTCGTTGGATACATCGGATAACAGGATTGGCGCTTCTGCTATATACAACGGCGCAGCAAGCGGTTCTACAACAGCGCTTGCGCCAAGCGCAACGTATGCAAGTTGTGAAAACCTCTACTGTCACAGCACAGGCACATCCAATAATTCTCCATATCCTGCGCCGAACATAACGCCGACATGGGGCGGAAGCCTTGATGCGACCTGCACAGGCTGCCACAATGGTTATTCAGGCGCGACAAGCAAGATGTCAACAGGAACGCACACAGCCCATATCAATAATGCCTCTATAATAGGAAGCAACTATTCCTGCCAGATCTGCCACAGCGCAACAGCCTCGGGGAACACCGCAATATGGCAATATTCTTCTCATACAAATAAGTATGTAAATGTTGATTTTACAGCGCTTAATCCAGCAGGTTTATATAATGGAACAACGACTCCCGGCGATGCGTATGATACTTGCAGTACTATTTACTGCCATTCAAATGGTAAAGTAGACGGCACAGTAGGCGCATACATAGCGCCGACATGGGGCGGAGCGGCAATAGGCTGTGACGGCTGCCACGGAGTCGGAACTACAGCAGGCACGCCGAACTATGCCAACTCAGGAGCAGGTTCAGCAGGAGCCAACAGCCATACAAAGCATACGGGGGCAGGGACATCAACATGCGTATACTGCCACACAAATACAACAACAACAGGCACGACCATAACAGGCACAGAGCACATAAACAACGCAAGGAACGTACAGGCAGGCGACGGCAAGAATTTCAGTTATGCAGGCCAGACCTGTTCAACTATTAGCTGTCATTACGACGGAACAGCAACATGGGGCGCAACGCTGGCATGTAATGCGTGCCACGGGCTGCCGCCGGCAACAGGCGCGCATCTGACGCATACTGACGGCACAGGCGCGGCATACGGCAATGACTCTAACAGTTCAATCGCAGCTGCATACAGGTTTAACTGCGGCAACTGCCATCCATTAAATTCTGCAAGCCACGCAAACGGCACAATCAATATAGAGCTTTACAATGCATCAGCAGCAGGATTCAAGGCGAACAACCCTTCTGGTGCATCAGTTAAATCAGGTTCGGGCTTAACAACAATATGCCAGAGTGTCTATTGTCACAGCAATGGCGCAAGCGGTGGAGATAGGGCATATGCAGATACGCCTCAGTGGGGCAATTCCTTCGGCGCAAACAAGTGCGGCCAGTGCCATCAAAACCCGCCGCAGTATGCCGGACAGTCCCACTATGTTGCAAGCAATTTCATGGGTAAGGAAGGCGGGCATCTTGTCGGCATACATTTCGATAACATATCTAATAGAGTAGCAGGTTCAGGTCTTCTGACTGCCGGAGCAGGCAATAATAACAGCCACGGCAGTTCAACATACTCTACAACGATCTCATGCTACATCTGCCATAATGGCGAGGTAAGCGCGACAACTATAGACACATATGCGTTGAATAATCTCGGCAGCAGCAGCATGAAGTGCTCAACTGCAAGCTGTCATACAGGGGTTTCAGCGATACCGTCTCAGAACGGTGTGATTTCCGATAAGAGCCTGCATATAAATGCAGCAAAGAATGTGACTTTAGCCGGTGGTGCCTTTACAGTGAAATCAAAGGCGCAGCTAAGAGAGGCTTCAAGGCCTGCGACATGGACGAGGAACGGCGCATACGGAGCACCAGGCTCTTATGACTCGGCACTGCTGAACGGCACATGGAACTCAGGCACAAAGACATGCACGACAGCATGTCACGACGCAGGCTCGGTCTCGGTAACAGCAACATGGGGCGATACGACAGTAACATGTTATAGCTGCCATACGAGTCTATAACGGTTGATAAATGGGAAAAATGGAAAATGAATTATAAAAATTTTAAAAGAGAGGTGGCATCATTATGGGAAGGATAATAGCGAAAAGGGTGAAAGGAATGAACTGGATGGCAAAGATCAGTATTATGCTGGTCTTCACTATGATATTCAGCACTTTTATGTATCAGGGCTGGTATGATCCTAAACTCGCGTTGGCAACGACGGACACCTACACCACCTCCACCACATGGACAGCGCCCGCTGGCGTCTTCTCCGTTACGGTGGAAGTGTGGGGCGGTGGCGGCGGCGGCGGCGGAGCAGCTACCAATGCTACCGGTTCTGGCAGCGGCGGTGGTGGTGGGGCTTATTCAAAAAAGATTAATATTCCCGTAACACCCTTGACTGGTTATACGGTTGTCGTCGGAGTCGCGGGTACAGGCGGCGTTGGAGTATCCGGAACTGCCGGCGGAGATAGTTATTTTATAGATGCAGCTACGGTAATGGCAAAAGGCGGTGGCGGCGGCGCATTAGATAGCGGAGCAGCCGGAACCGGCGGCTCTGCAGCTGCGGGCGTTGGAGATGCAGGCTCTAAATTTTCAGGCGGAAACGGAATCGCAGGTGTATCAGGTGGCCAAAGCGGCGGCGGTGGTAGTTCGGCAGGTACTGCTGCTAACGGAAATAATGCAGCGAGCTATTTGGGAGCAGCTGCGGTAGCAGGCGGCGGCCCTGGTGGTAATGGTTTAAATAATGTGGACGGTAATGGGAGCGCACCGGTTTCAGGTCCGGGCGGCGCTGGCGGCGGCGGCCGGAGTACAGCTAACCCTAACAGAAACGGCGGCGCCGGATTTGCCGGACAAGTTTCTATTACCTACACGGCAAACAACGCCCCCACTGTATCCATCTCCGACCCGGGGGGCAGCGTAGCTCAGGGCGGGACATACACGGTTACTACATATACGCTTTCGGACACCGAGGATGTTGCTACGGCGGCCTTCTATTATGATACGGATGCCGCAGGTTATAACGGCACGGCGATGACCGGCACATGCTCGAACGCGGGGGAGGGCGCCGGTGCCACATGCACATGGACGGTGCCAGGAGCGCTTGCACCCGGAAATTATTATATATACGCTGTGGCGAATGACGGGGTGAACCCGGCGGTGAACAGCGCGTATAACGCAGCCGCCATAACCGTCACCTTGGGCGGCAATACCCTTTTACACAACTCTGCGATCACAAGCTCTTCCAAGTGGCCGGGCAATGGCGGATGGGGTTTGGCCGGAACAAAATACGGCGAGTTCGTATGCGCCACATGTCATGAACCGAGGGCTACAAATATTAAGGGAGTAAAGTCTACGATAACAGCGCCTGTCGGAAGTTTCCCCGGCAGTTCGGTTAACTTCCAGTCAACGACAAGCCCCAATGGCTTCGGCAATGACTCCATCATTGACGGCACGAACACGGAGACACCGACGAGGGCAACCTCCACAAAGGTATGCGAGGTATGCCATACATATGACGCAGCAAGCACGAGCGGGACAAAGGCTCATCCTAATACAACCACTGCTACACTGGGCAATCATTACGTAGCCGACAATACAGACTGCACTGTATGCCACAAGCATAATAAGGGCTTCGATGCGTCCTGCACCGACTGCCACGGCAACCCGCCCACTACAGCAGGCGCTGGAGGGCCGACAGGCCTTGCGAATAATCCCGGGGCGACAGGCTCGACAACAGAAGGCAAACATGACACGCATGTAACGACATTGAAATTTGTCTGTACAAACTGCCACTATGGATATTCAGCTACAATGGCTGAGACTCCTCTGCAGACAATAGACATCGGATTCAGCATGTTTACCAAAGATGGATCCGGCACAACTTATAAAGGTCATACACAAGTAACAGCAGCTGACGGCTACAGAGGAAGGAATACCACTAATGTGTCTACTGTTGATGATTCAAGGTCATGTAATAATCTCTACTGTCACGGCGCTTTCAGCGGCGGATTGACTGCATCGCCGACATGGACAACTACAAGCACCGCTGCATGCGGCACTTGCCATGCTAACACTGCAGCCTCGGCAACTTCCCTCCGCGCCAGCCATATAAGGCACGCCGGCAATGCTGCCGGTGGCCTCAGCGTTCTCTGTGCAGATTGCCATGGCTCACATATTGTACAGGATACCCATGTTAACGGAAGTGTCGTCTGGTCCTTGAATACCGGCGACAATAGGTTCGGCGCAGGAGCACAATATAATTCAGCAGCAAGCAACCAAACATTCGCGGTTGCTCCGAGCGCAACTTATCAGAACTGTAGTAACGTTTACTGCCATAGCAATGTTCAGAGTTCTAACGGGACCGCAGCAGCTTCGGTATATAATAGCGTGCAATGGGGCAGTGGAGCTTTAACATGCGCTTCGAGCTGCCATAATAACGATCCGGGAACAGGGACTCACACTCCCCATACAGTTGCAGGTTATTCATGCAGTAACTGTCACAGCGGAGCAGGTGATGAAACAACATTACATGCCAATTACAGCATAGATGTGGCAGCAGGATTGAACTACACTGCAGGAGGCGCGCCGGCCAATGGTTACGGCACATGCTCGACTATTTACTGCCACAGCAGCGGCAAGGGAACCTACCTCACACCGTCATGGGGCGGAGTGGCAAGCGGATGTAACGGCTGTCACGGAACATCAAACACAGCAGGTACGCCTGACTATGCAAATGCAGGAGCAGGTGTAGCCAATGCCAACAGCCACACAAAACATACCGGCGCAGGCACGCCTACATGCGTATACTGTCATTCAACAACAACCACAAGCGGCACAACCATAGCATCAGGCTCAACAGTGCATACAGACAACGCACTGACAGTAGTACAGGGCGGAGGCAAGACCTTCAGCTGGGTAGGCGGAGTAGGCAACAAAGACTGTTCAAACATCAGCTGTCACGGAACAGGCAGCCCTTCAATAAAATGGGGTGCAACAACCACATGTATAAGCTGTCACGGAGGCAATGCAACATCAGGCTCGGCAATAACACTGCCGGCACATACGCCTCATATGAACAATACAACAATAATCGGAACTAACTATGCATGCGCAGAATGCCATAACACAACAGTAAGCGCATCAAGCGATGCAGTAATAACCGGACCAGCTCAGCATGGCAACGGAACAAAAGACGTTTCAATGCTTAAGGGCGGAACATGGTCGGGCACACAGTGTACAAACACCTATTGCCACAGCTCAGGCAAAGGCACATATCAGAATCCTGGCGGCACATGGGCAGCAGGCACAGCAATGACATGTAACGGCTGTCACGGAACATCAAACACAGCAGGTACGCCTGACTATGCAAATGCAGGAGCAGGTGTAGCCAATGCCAACAGCCACACAAAACATACCGGCGCAGGCACGCCTACATGCGTATAC
>Ga0265292_1000886_pt1 | contig 31974 bp, 37 predicted proteins | sample Munlanlewell296A_FD_189080 | JGI IMG/M metagenome (GOLD analysis project Ga0265292, IMG submission 189080) | Leachate microbial communities from a municipal landfill in Southern Ontario, Canada - Leachate well 296A | ecosystem: Engineered > Solid waste > Landfill > Unclassified | place: Canada... | reverse complement strand
AAGAGGTTCTGGCCATCCACGAAGGCCACGGTGCGCTTGACGCCCGGCTCAAGCGGCATCGCAAAAGGCCAGAGAAAGCAATACCCCGTCGGAGGCCTCGCGGCTGATCCGACGGGGAGCAAATGGCAAAGTCAAACTACCCCGCGCCTCGGCAGATGTCAATCGGCGCGTTACCCCCTCATACGGTGCTGCTTTCATGTGTGAAGCATAGGGACGGCATGCGACAGCAAACGACGGTCCGCGGGACATCTGTGGACAACCGAGTCCGCGTGACGGGTGCGATCTTGCGGGCGATGGCGATGCACCAGAGCAGGCAGGCCTCCGCGGCCAGGGGGTCGCCGTGAGTGAGGTTCGAGATCGCGCGCTCGGATGTAGCCCCTACCCCGTCGTAGCCCCGCGGACGGCGGCCTCGAGATCCACGAAGTTGGCGCCCTCCAGGGCCCGATACCTCTCCGGATGGCAAGTGAGGATCAGGACCTGGAGACGCTGCGCGGCGTCCTCCAGGACCCTCAGCACCCGGGCCATGCGGCCGGTATCGGTGGCCAGCAAGACGTCGTCCAACACGACAAGCTGGCGCTCGTCTTTCGCCAGGACTTCGGCCAGAGCAAGGCGGGTGGCAAGGTGCAGTTGCTCCTGCTCGCCACCCGAGACGTTCTCAACCGGCACGCCCATCTCGATCGACGCGGGAATCACCTGCGCCGGCTCGAGGGCATCTCCAAGACGGACGCGGCCAAGTCGCCGCCCCGCGATGCGCTGAAGAGTGCGCGCCACTGCCGACTCGACGGGCTCGACCACCCCCGCCAACGCCTGAGCGCGGCATCCAGCCAAGGTGTCCCGAAGCAGGCGAATGGCGGCGACGCGCAACTCCTCGCGGCCAAGTGAATCCTCGATCAAGGCCGCTTCTTCCTCCGCCAGAGCAAGGGCCGAGTACGGCCCCCTGGCCGACAACTCCGCCAGCTTGCCCTCTTCGGTCTTCTCCTCGCCAAACGCTCGTGTCGCTTCCTGCCTGATGGCTTCGAGCTGGCTCTGCAGCTTCGCGGCTTCCTCGCCGGGATCCTCGCCGAGCGCGGCGATCTTGCCCTCGATGTCTTGAAGGGCCGCCCTCGCCGCGTCCCATGAGAGCGCTATCTGGCCGAGCTCCCCGGCCCTGGTCTCATCCGTCTTGCCATCACTTGCGAGATCGGCCAGCTTTGACCGCAGTGACCGGGCGGCTGTCTCGAGGGTCTCGAGCGACGTCGACACCTTGGCCATCTGCACCTCGGCCGCGTTCTGCGCCACCACCGCCGCATCGCGAGCGGCCTCGGCAACATCAATCCGGTCCTGGAACGATCGGACCATTGCCTGCTCGGCGGCGCTCAGTGCCTCGACACTGGGGGGCTCCTCCTTCCAGGCCGGACGCTCGGTGAGGATCTCCGCGGTGATGGTCGCAAGCCTGGCGAGCTGCTGCTCAACGTCTTCAGCGAGATCGCCGGACAGGAGCGTTTCGATCTGGGTCGCCGCCTGCGCGATTCGAGCGTCCAGGCCTCTGGCCTTCTCGGCGAGAGATTCCAGTTGGTCCAAGTTGTCTGTCCCGAAGCCCGCCGTCAGGTCCTTGGCCCGCTTGGCGCCCAGGTCGCGCTCACGGCGGATCTCCTCAATGGAGCCGGCCGGTCCCTGAGCCCGAATGCGGGCCACCCCGGGCAGATCCACCACCACGGGAGAGCCTCTCACTACGCTGGGCCGACCAGGGCTCAGCGCATGGGACCCCGGCTCTTCTCCCTCGATCACGACGAGAGAGCCCTCGCTCTCGCAAACGACTTCGAGCGTGACCAGGCTGGCCTCGAGGCGGGTCTTGGCATCGTCTCGGTTCCTCAGGGCCTTGCGGATGGCGCGCAGTTCCTTCTCGTCGGGGGCCACCAGGCGCGATCGCTCCTCTTTGCGCGTGGCCAATTCCCCCTCGGCTTCGCGAACGCGACGCAGCCTCTCGTCCAACTCGGAGGCCTGCCTCAACGCGTCGACGTAGCGTCGAGCCAGGTCGCACTCGCGCCCTGCTTGATCCACGGACTCCCGACCCCGGCGGACATCCTCCAGCTCTGCCTTCGTCCGGCCGGATCCCTTGGCGCGCTCCTGTTGCTCACGCAGCTTGAGAGGCAAGCTCTCCCGGAGGCGGCCAAGCTCCTCATTCGCCTGCGCCAGCTCATGCTGAGCGGCTTTGATCGCCTCGACGCGGCTCCTCAGCTCGCTGTGCTGGGCCGCCGCTTTGCCGACCTGCTCAAGGCGTCTCGCCTTGTCGGCCACCAGTGCTCGATACGTTTCGGCTCGGACGCTGGCCTGCCCCAGCGCCGTAGTGATCTCCGCCTGATCACGGAGCGCCTGTGAGCGACAGGAGCGCAGGTCCTCGACTCTCCGGGCCGCGTTCTCGAAGGCTCCCAGAGCTTCCAGGGCCTCGCGCTTCCAGCCCGTGGCCTCGAGGAGCCTCTCCCGGAGACGCCCGACCTCAGATGCCTCACGACCGCTCCTGGGTCTGCCCGTGGGCGTGAACTCCTTGAGATAGGCCTCCTCGATCAACCGCTCGATTGGGCCGGCCGCGGTCGCGGAGACCTGCGCTCCCAGCAAGGAGCGGATGTCGGCGACCACGTCGCCGGAGAGCGCCGGCAGGGACACATCTCCCTGGGGAGCCCACAGCACTTGCGCAAGTCCCCAGTTGTCCGGTCGGGCCAGGCCACGACCCGGTGGGTTGCGGGTGAGGATCGCCCGCGCCCTCTCATCCGCGTGGTCGCCCTCGGCCAGGGGCACGAACCGGCCGTCCTCGGCGCATTCCAGCTTGGAGGATGGAGAGTCCAGGAACACCTTCGTGAGGCGATAGTCCTTGCCCCCGTGCGCGAACTCAACCGTGACCTTCGGGGCAAGATCGCGTCCCCAGGGGCGCTTGGCTTCCACGTCGCGTCCGGCGACTCGATGGCTGTCAAGCAGGCCGCGAAGCAGCGCATCGAAGAGTGTGGACTTGCCCGTGGCGTTAGGCGCGTGAAGGACGTTCAAGGAATCCGAGAATGGGCCCACTCGCACTCGTTCGATGAAGCAGCGCCAGCCCTCGAGCGTGATTGACCGAAGGATCATGCGGAGCCTGCCGAAGCGCGGGCATACAGCTCCAGCAGAGCCCGCGCGGCCACCTCTGGTGTTGCCCCCTCGGGCCGGGGCCCCGCGAACTCGGAATCGGCCAGGTCCCGCAGGCTGGCGCCGGTCTCACGGATCAGCCCGACCGGAAGAGACGCCAACCAGTTCGCATCCTGGGGAGCCGGGCGCAGGCCTGATGTCTCCAGGCGGCCAAACAAGAATCGGGAGTCGAGGATCCCCTGGATCCTGTCGAGTTCGTCTCGATCCGCCGCGGGCAGCAGTCCCGTCACGCGCAGTTCCATGAGGGTCTTCGAGGCGGCGTCGATGGCCTCAATCGCGGCCCTTGCCCTGGCCAGGTCGCCGGCTTCGCGAAGGATGGCTTCTTGCACCGACCAGGCAAGGCCACCGGTTGGCAGGGGGGTGATGGACGGCCTGGCCCCCGGCGCCTCGATGTCCACCAGCAGGACATTGCCGCTGTCTCGCTCGCCGAACTTGGTGGTTTCATGGGTGCCGGAGTAGGCCATGCGCACCGCGGCGTCTGGTTCGGCATACGTTGTGGTCGAGTGCCAATGGCCGAGCGCCAAGTAGTCCAATCCCCTGCGCACAGCCGCCTCGCGCGGGAGGGGGTAGTCAGGTTCCTCAGTCGGTATGCCTTCCACGGTCCCGTGGGCCACGCCGATCCTGACGCCCTGCCCCCGGGCGGGGTCTATCCAAGCGGTCGGATCCTTGCCCGAATGCCTCTCCATCACGGGGCACGGATACAGGGTCCCTCCAGGGATCTCGACGGGCGCGGGCTCTCTCAGAACCCGCACGCTGCCGGCCGACTGCCAAACCGGGTGCTCCCAAACCGACCCCGGAACCAAGGGGTCGTGGTTTCCGGGAATGACGAAGACGGGTTTGGCGAAAGAGGCGAGTGTGTCCGCGACTTTCTGGACGAGCACGCGGTCCACGCCGTTGTCTTCGAAGGTGTCGCCCGCGAGGAGGATGAACTCCGCGCTGTTGTCCTTGGCGAGGCGAACCACTCGCTGGGCGGCGAGAAGACGCTCGTCCCTGACGCGCGAGGCGGCCCCACCCACATGGGCTGCCTTCATACCGATCTGCCAGTCGGCAGTGTGGAGGAACCGCACGGCGAGTCGTCCCTCTTCCCTGGCTAGCCCACCTTGACGTACGCGTACCCGGCCTTCTTTATGTGCTGGTCCAAGTACGTGCCCTTCGAGCCAGCCGCCATCAATCCCTCGTACTCATGGGCAGGCACGCCGAAGTACTGATAGACACCACCTTTGTGGAACTCGACCTCGAGCGTCGAGCTATCGGGGTCGTAGCCCACAGAACTAAGATTGCTGGACTGAACCGGCGTTCTCTGCATCGCTTCTCTCCTCAGACTCAGTGGCCGCTGAACTCACGGCCATCCGCTGCTGCCGCCATCCTGTGACGGCCTCCGCGTAGGGGGCGGGTCCCTCGCGGTCCATGCCCCAGCATGAGGCGACCTCAGGGTCGTCGCTCTTCGGTCTGGGCTCGATGAGGGGCAGTCGGATACGGCTCGGAATCGGTACTGCTTCACCCAGCACAACGGCTTCCCCGGTCCTGAGAGCTGGCAGCAGTTCCATGAGGCCAGCCAGCGTGTCGGGCACCGCCGCCTTGACGCGTCCCTGGTCGTCACTATTGGAGAGGCGCAGCGCGACGAAGGTGCCACATTGCGCAAGAATGGTCTCGTCCAGTTCGGACGGCCGTTGACTGATGACGATCCCCCCTATGCCGTATTTTCGCCCCTCCCGAAATATGCGTCTAACCGCCACGCTGGCATAGCCCGCTGCGAATTGAGGACTGCCGCCGCGTGGGAGGTATGAATGCGCCTCTTCGAAGATGATCAGGAGGGGCCGCTGTCTGCCCGTCCCCGCGAGGTCGCGACCCCAGAACATGCCTTCGAAGAGGACTCTCGCAACGACTCCAACTACCAGATCGACGACTTCGGATGGGACACCCCCTAGGTCCAAGACGGTAATCGGGCGGTCGTGATCAACCCATCCCCGCAGAAGGTCGTGCAGATCTCTATTGGCTCCGTCGTATGGGTCCGGGGATAACAAGAAATCGAAGCGACGGTCCTTGAGACGACCGAGGATCTTGTTCACATAGGGACCCATACCAAGTGAGACGCCTTTGAAAGGAGAGGTATTTCCGGGCCCGTGGGGTTGGAACTTGGCTGACTTCAGAGAGGCAGCGTCTCCCTCTTCTATCAGGGCCTCATTGACCTTGGCCACTTCGCGAAAGGTGGCTCTCTCCATCCTGTCGAAGTGGTACCAGACATCCCTGATGGAGAAGGGCACCGGCGAGTCGACCGTGATCTGTTCCGCCGGAACAGAGCCTGCAGCCAGAGTGGTGCAGCGACAACGTTTCTGCTCGAAGATCTGTTCTCTGAGCGCCGAGTCCTGCAAGGACTCTGAGGCCGTGCTTCGGCCGATGAGGAACCAGGCCAGCTCGTCGAAGGATAGAGCCCAGTACGGGACGACGAGCGGACTCTCGGAGTCATCGATCCGGAATACCCGGGCTTGATCTCTGAGTGCGGTCCTGTACTCCCCGTGAGGGTCTATGACCACCACGTGGGCTCCGGGGAACGCCCCACCAGAAAGCGCCTTGAGGAAGCCGGCAACAGCATTCGACTTCCCGCTTCCCGTCGACCCGATGATCGCGGCATGCCGGGTGACGATCTTGTCGAGATCCACACGGGCGCGAAGGTTGTCAGAGGCTGAATGCCAGCCGATCTCTACCGATGCAGGCCCAGCCGTCCCGTATATGAGGCGGAGGTCGTCCTCCGTGACGATGTGGACCTCATCGTCCAGTGTCGGGAACGAGCTGACCCCACGCTCGAACCTAGCACCGCGGTACGCTTCCCCCACGAGCTCAACCTCGATCCACCTCTGCCCAACGTCAAGCGTCTGGTGGGAGCCAGCGGGTTCTGGGGTTTCCGAAGCGCCGACCTTGGAGACGATTCCAAATACGTTGAGAAACCCGAGCGGAATGCGCACGAAGGACCCGACTTGCCCGAGGCGGTAAAGCCGGCCGTGGACGATCGGACTTGCTGACGGAAGGTCCGCAGTTATCCGGACCCGTGCTCTGGCGCCCTCCACCCCTCCTATGAGACCCAGGAAGGTGGCATCCGTCCTCACGTCACACCGTCCTCGGTCTTGTGCTGATCTGTGGCTGGGATGGTTGCAGCCGACTCAGCTACCTCCGAGAACCCTATGAATCTCTCCAGGTACTCCGTGAAGGCTGTGAAGTCCCCAAGTGAGAACGCGCTCTGGGAGGCGTCCCAGAACGATTCAGATCTCGGAGTCGACTTGGGAACGCTCCAGCACCCGTCCACTCCACCTATACACGCCCTGTCCGGACCGAGAATGGTGAGGTTCCGATGGGTCTGTCCGAGCTGGACGGTCCTGTCATCGACAGCGCGCTTCGTCCCGTCCCCGCCTGGTGTGCCGAATGCGAGGGTCGTTACTGCCAGCCTGCTGTTCGACTGGAGACCCTGAAGCAGGATCTCGTTGATGTGTTCGTCCGAAAAGCTGTAGCCCGCGACCATGAGTAGCGTTTCGCCCGACGCGATCAGTCGGCGAAGCCTGTCCTGGCACGTCAGGAACGGCAGTCGGCGGGACTCCGAGTACTTGTCTCTGGACGGGAAGATCATCAGCTCACCACCAGAGTCCGAGCCGGTGCCGGGCTGTCGGCTGATGCGGGAGTTCCCAGTAAGCGTGTCCCTCGTCGTCTTCCAGTTCACCGAGCCATGCAGTTTCCACAGACGCGTCCACGATCTGGGCGGGCGCATGGGCTCATCACCGGGCAGACTGTCCGCACCCACTGACTCAGGGCAGAAGAACGGCGCCACCGACCCCACGAATCCGTCAAAGAACGGGGCCCTGACGGCTTCCAGGGCGTGCTCGATCAGGAGGTCATAGTTGGTGGTGAAGATCTCGATCGGGTATTCCCGATCGGCGTACAGCGCGCGCACCCACTGCGCGAAGGTGACGTGTGGCTTTCTGCCTTGGGGTGGATCGCAGGTCACAATTCTCGAGATGGCACTGCATATCTCTGCGTCCAAGGACCGGATTTCCTCGAAAGTCAGGTCGTTACCCGGTCCCCCGGTACCGGACTCCAGCAGCTCGCGGTAGAGGCGCACTCGATTCAAGACGTGCTCCACATGTGGTGTGTCTTTGATTTCTCCCTCTATCCGCCCGTAGAGGTCCCTGACTGTGCCCTTCAGCTGGGCGGTGACTTGATCCGACAGGTCTTGGATTCCAGGCATTCCGACTGCCATCGACGTCCCGGCTCCGAAGAGGAAGGCCACTCGACGCTTGTCTGAGGCCAGCTGGTCCCTAAGGTCGGTTGCCGCTTGAAGGGGGTCATGCTCCACCCGGGCGCTCATGCCGTCACTCCACCTCTCCTGTCGGACCCCGATTCTGACACGAGGGAGCACCTCTCCCGCCGGTGGTCGACATCACGGTGTCCGTTTCCTATCTTCCGTTGGGGACGCATCCGCGGCCCACCGCGGGTCCTCCAGTGCGGCGTCCACCTCTTTGAGGGCAGCCGAACGCAGCGCACGCTCCAAGGCAGCTCTCTGAAAGTGCGGCGCGTGCCTTGACGAAGGATGGGATCGAATATCCGCCACCGCCTGGATCCCATGCACGGAGATAAGCTCGACAAACCGCTCCAGGCTGTGGTTCGAGTGCCCGATCGAGAACAGCTCTCCAGACATCACGCCCTCGAGACTCCGCTCAGCACATGCCAATCTGCTCCGGATTGCCGCTGGGTTCAAGTGTGTCGTCGTGGTCCGGTAGCCCGGCGCATTCGGGCTGCCAGCGTCGGTCCCCGTGTGGACCAGTTGACCGAGAGCGCTGGTGCCCGGTTCGCGAAGGGTTCGTCTGGCCGGAGGTGCAGCACGGTTCATGGCTGTGGCCTACGGAATCGGAAGCGCTTGCTTGCCAAGGCGTCCAGGTCCGATGCCTGGCCCCACATCGTCTGTATGGCTGGTAACGGACGCCGCCAAAGCGCCTCGATTGAGGCATCATCTTGGAAGTTGCCCAATAGGGACGGGTTGGAGAGCAGTCGCGAGTAGGCGAGTCCGGCCAGCAGTTCGGCCTGATAGGCGCGCAATGAACCGTGTCGCTCGCGATCCTGTTCGGGAATCGCCTCGAGACCGCAGTCCCAATCGTGGAGGTGTTCCGCGCAGCTCCGTAGGTCGAAGAGCTCGCCCAGCAGGCCGCCGACTTGCTGAGACGTGCCAGCAAACACCTGACAGCGGTGAACGAACTGCCTTCGGGTCCTTCCTGCGGCCGGTTTCAGCATCGCCTCGATGGCACGGACGAACTGATGAACCCGGTCGTTCGCGCGCTCCTCGCGGACGCCGCGATACCAGGCATGGACTCCGCGCTTCAGACGGCTGAATGCATCGGGGGCCTCGTAGATGGAGCGGAGCCCCGCCGCGACTGTGCTTGCGCTGGCGATAGTCCGGGCATCAATGCGAAGCGGCAGGACGTGAGCTGGCCGATAGTAGTTGCCGAGCACCGTAACCGAGCGGACGTTTGGGTCACCGCCAACGTTGGCCCCGCTGAGGATAAGCCCCCCGTCCATGTGTGGAACGCCCTGCATCAGCAGGGCGTAGAAGAAGCCTAGCGCGGCTTGCTCGAGGGTTTCGTTCTCCTTGTCCAGCACCTCGAGTCTCGCCGACGGGGCGGTGGCCAGAATGGCGAAGTTGCTCCCCTTGAGATGCTCGGTGTTAAGCGTGCCGAGCCGCTTGATCCAGCGTGAGCCAATTGCGAAGGGGGGGTCGGAGTGTATCTCCAGCCCGCCTTGGAGTTGGATGGGAGCGTTCAATGAGGTGACCGACACATTCTCGAGCGCGATGCAGGCGAACTTGTGCCCTGGGGCCGTAGCCGTGCTCATGGCCGTTCCTCCGTTTGAGCGCGTGCGCACGATCGAACAGTCAGAGTTGCCCAAGACAGCCTGCGCGTTCGTTGGCGCTAGCCGCAGACCAGGTCCCGGATCTTCTTCAGAATGGCCGCATCTTCCCCCGCAGCCGCCTCCCTGAGTCGGGCGTCGCCAGACTCGCTCGACCGGAGCACCGCATCAATGATCTCGGCGACAGGTGTCCCAAGCTTGTAGACGCGCACCATGTCGTCCTGGTAGGCAGGCAGGTCACCGGGCAAGTGTGCCAGCCCTGCTCCCGCGAGGGCCTCACTTATGCTTCGGCGAACGTGCACTCCAAGCTTGCCGGCACCGTAGGCATCGCGGAGGACTCCCATGTTGAATGCCTTGATGCCGCCGCCTGCCTCGACTGCAGCCTTGATGCTTTCTAGGGTGGGCTTCATGGTACCTCCACAATAGGCGGATGCTTGAGACTAGAATAAGTTCTGATCAGGCCAGAATCTAGAACTATGTTAGCATAACAGTCGCGCAACCGGGCGCGTGGTGTGCCTGCCCTCAAGTTGGGGCGAGCGGCGCTCGGGGTGGGTCGAGACTGGGGGCGGCCGGCTGTCGCGCTCGGCGGATATGATCGGGTGCGCAGGTGAGGCGGTGTCCTCCTCGGGTTTGGGCGGGGGCCTGAGGGCCATCCATATGGCGGGCACATGCACATGAGAGGTCACATGAACGGAGTCGAGGAGTTCAAGACCGCTGTGGCCGAACGGTTGGGATCGTCGTTCCCCGTGGCCGGCGGGATCCTCGAGCGCGCTTGGCGATACGAGGGACTTGAGATCGCCATTCATCCAGCCGAGGCACCGGACCGCCGCCTGCGCGAGGTATGGCGAGCGCGCCAAGCGGGCGCCGCAACACCTCTCCTCCTGATCGCGCCAAGACCCGGTGGAAAGATCGCCGTCTTGGGTCCAACCGACCCCACCGCGCCGGTTCGCGAGGTCTCGCCCACTCTGCTGGCCGAGGTGCTGTTGCGCCTGGAGGGCAAAGGCCGGAGGGACGCGGCGGCCACCCTTACCGCGGAGCTGGAACGCATCGATGAGGCGGGCATCCCCGGAATAGTGGTGCGGGGCCTCCTGACGCGCCACGTCCTGGACAAGCGCCTCAGGCAGTCCCCCGATTGGAGCCATCTTGCCGACCTGGCAGCCAAGGTTCGCCGGGCCCGTGGATGGCGAGACAACTTCTCCGCGCTCGGTTTCCAGATCGAGCAGCGCAAGAAGGGCTACCTCCTGCGTTCGGGCGGGGCCCCACTGGCGGTGATCCATCCCTTCAGTGATGCTTCGGGCTTTGGCCGAACCACGCCAGAAGGCACTCTCCCTGAGGGCGTGCTCGTCGCGGACTGCGACAACGCCGGTGCGCGTTGGGGACTCTTGGCCACCGACGATCGCTTCCGCCTCTTCAAGGCGCGAGATGTCTCAGTGGGCGCGGCGACCGGTCGCTACCTCGAGTTCGACCTCACGACCACCCAGAACGACGACTGGCCTTTCCTTGGTCTCCTTGCGCCCGAGTCCCTCCAGCCCGGTGGCCGGCTGGACACCCTCCTCGAGGAGGCGATTCGGTTCGGCGAGGACCTCCGGGACGCCTTGGAGGTGCGTTTTCGTGAGAAGGCCTTGCCGGCTATCGCCCGCGGGCTTGGTCGCTTCCGCGCGGACGAAGGCGCCGACCTGGCCGAGCCCGATGTCCGCAAGGAGATCGAAGGCGCCACCTTCGCCTTGCTGTTCCGAGTGATCTTCCTGCTGAGCGCCGAGGGCCATGGGTACCTACCCCTGGGCTCGGCTGCCTACCGGCCGCACGCGGCCTCCACGCTCGTCGTCGATGCTCGAAAGGGCGAGTTCGATCCGGCTGCAACGTCCCTCTGGGACCGCATGAACGTTCTCGTGAAGGCCATGCGGACGGGCAACAAGGCCTGGGGGGTGCCTGCCTACGACGGTGACCTCTTCGCTCCCAGTGGAGTGTGGGGAGCTGAACTGCTGGAGCGCGCGCAGATCAGCGATGCGGAGTTCGGCCCGGCCCTATTCGGGATCGGCTATGACTCCGATGACGCGGATGCCGCCGTGGACTACGCCGACCTGGAGATCGCCCACATAGGCCGCATCTACGAAGGCTTGCTGGCGCTGAAGCTGTCGCTTGCCAACGAAGACCTGGTCTACGACAAGTCCAAGGAGCGCTTCGTTCCGGGGGACGGCCAGAAAGCTGAAGTCGCGAAGGGAGAACTTTTCTGGCAGACCGAGTCGGGCGGGCGCAAGGCCGGCGGCGTCTACTACACCAAGCAGATCTTCGTTCGGCACCTCGTGAACCAGTCGGTCGTCCCCGCCCTACAGGAGCACCTGGCGGAGGTGGCTGCGCTTGCACAGGACGATCCGTCCAAAGCAGCGGACAAGCTGTTTGACTTCCGGGTTGTTGACCCGGCCATGGGGAGCGCCCACTTCCTTGCTGATGCCCTCGACGTGATCTCCGACCACGTCGAGTCCTTCCTTGCCGAGAACCCCATTCCGGCCGTCAAAGACTTGCTCGATGGACTGCGCCGAGAGATCCACTACGAGGCAGGGGCAACGGTCGAGGATGGGGACCTGCTCCGTCGCCTCGTGCTCAAGCGCTGCATCTACGGGGTGGACCTCTCACAGATGGCTGTGGAGGTGGCGAAGATCTCGCTGTGGTTGGCGGGCTTCGTGCCGGGGCTGTCGCTTGCCTACTTGGGGCACAACCTCCGGCGAGGCAACTCATTGGTTGGCGTGGCGGATCCTGAAGCTGTCAAGGACACATTGGGCAACTTCGCCGATGAGGGCGGATCCATACCCAAAGCTATGGCGCGGGCGAGGAATGCAGCCCGCCGGCTGGCTGAGATCGGGGACCGTACCCCTGCTGAGGTGGATGAGTCACGCGCGGCGACGAGACAGCTCCAGGAGGCGGTTCAAGGCTTGGAGTATGCCTACGGTCTTTGGTGCGCGGAGTGTTTTGGCATCGCGGGGGCCCGAGCTGTCCTCCTCACGGGATCCATTGAGAAGGTGCTCGAGCAGGCTCCTGCGCCCGCGTTGGACAAGCTCCTCGCCGCTGTTGACCAGGAGGCGGAGCGACACAGCTTCTTTCATTGGGAGACCGCTTTCCCCGAGGTCTTCGCGCGCGAGCGTCCAGGGTTTGACGCGGTCATCGGAAACCCGCCGTGGGAGGAAGTGACGGTCGAAGAACTGGCCTTCTACGCCCTCCACGACCCGGGACTCCGTGGGCTGACCAGCGAGCAGGCGCGGCGCAAACGGATCGACGCTCTAGTGGCACGGTTCCCGCACCTTCCTGCCGAGTTCGAGGCGCGTCAGGCGGAACTCGCCGTGCAGCGGCGGTTCTTCGGGCCCGAGGGAGGCTACCGCGATCAGAGCGGAGGCGACATCGACCTGTATCAGTTGTTCTGCGAGCGCTACCGGACGCTCGCGCGAGAGGGAGGGTACATCGGGGTCGTCCTGCCTCGTTCGGCCTTCCTGGTGGAGGGTGCTCGCGGTTTCCGTCGCTGGTTCATGCTTGGCGCGGAGGTTCGGCGTATCGACTTCCTTCTAAACAGCGGGCGGTGGGCCTTCGACGCAGAGCCGCGCTACACGATCGCGCTGGTCGCCGCCCGTCGCGTGCCGCCTAAGGATGGTCACGTCTTCTTCACTACGGGCCCCTCGAGTTCGCAGGATGAGTTCGCAGCCGCGGCGACGCGGAAGGGCGTTCCCATTCCCTTGGCGCGCTTGCGCCATTGGACGCGGCCCAAGGCCGGCGAGAAGGACGCTCCCATTCCCGTGGCAAGCTTGCGCAACCGGACCCGCTCCAAGGCCGGCGAGAAGGGCGAGCCAACCCTGGAGGTCCCGCTCATTCCCTCTGATAACGCAGCCGCCGTGTTCGAGAAGCTGCGGAAGGGCCCACGCTTCGACGAGGGCTACGCGGGGGTCTGGTCGGCCTTCCCTGCCACGGAGTTTCACGAGACCAATGACAAGAAGTACTTCCGCCACGACTCCGGCTGGCCCGTCTGGAAGGGCAGCAGCTTCCGCGAATACGATCCGCACGGAGGCGAGATCGCCGGGTACGCCGACCCCAAGGAGGCGCTGGCTCGCCTTCAGGCAAAGCGCCTGAGTCCGCAGGGGTCTTTCCGCCGCAGGTTCTCCCCTGAGTACGTGGCTGATCCCGGAACCTTGTCCGTCCATCGGGCAAGGGTTGCGTTCCATGACGTGACGCGGTCGACCGATAGCCGAACGGTGATCGCGGCGCTTGTTCCGCCCAACACCATGCTCGTGAACTCGGCTCCCTACCTGGCGTTTCCGCAGGGTGGAGAGCGGGAGCAGGCGTTTGTTCTCGGTCTCCTGGACAGCCTGCCTTTCGACTGGCAGGCCCGGCGTTTCGTGGAGACTCACCTGAGCTTCTTCGTCCTGAGCCTCCTGCATCTTCCTGATCCGAGTTCTGCACCCGTCGCCGAGATAGCCAAGCGCGTAGCCCGGCTGTCTTGCGTGGATGAGCGATTCGAGGAGTTTGGGAAGGGATTGGGCGCGGAGGTAGGTCCTCAACCGCCCGACGAGCGCGACAAGCTACGAGCCGAGATCGACGCGCTCGTGGCACACGCCTATGGATTGAACGAAGAGGACCTCGAAGTCGTCTTCTCCGACTTCACACAGGCGGCCGTGCCGGGAACCTACAGAGAGCTGGTGCGGGCCGCGTTCAAGGACGCGTCGCGCTGACAGGGGGGACGGAGAAGAGAATGGTTCAGCCTCCGGAGGTAGTCGACAACTCGGCGAGGTACGGTCACGGCGAGGCGCTCACCTACATGGCCAATCGCTACTCGGAGCGCCTCAATGTGGCCACCGGGTATGTGGCGATGGGGGGCCTGGTCGCGCTTGCGTCGCTGCCCGGTGGGGAGCGCCCAATCCGTCTTCTGTTGGGTGCCGTCCCGAAGCCGGGACTGGGCGCCTATGGCCCGATCCGCGATGAGGAGAAGCAGGTCTGGGATCTGTTTCGCGAGACCCTGGAGACGCTCCGGCAAGAGCGCGATTTCGCCGCGTTTCCGCCGTCGCGCCGGATGGCGGCTCTTGAGCAGGTCGAGGCTCTGCTAAGGTCCGACCGGCTCGATGTACGTCGCTTGCCCGGCCGCTTCTTGCACGGGAAAGCCTACATATTCGGTGATCCCTCACCGGATGGAGGAACCGCGGGCGACGGGGCCGCGCTGATCTCGAGCGCTAACCTCACCTGCGGAGGACTCCAGAACAACCTCGAGTTGGGACTGGTGTCCTATCAGCCGGGGATCGTCTCTGAGGCCTTGGACTGGTTCGTTGATCTCTGGGACCGGGCGATCGACTTCAAGGACGATCTACTCGAGCTGCTCTTCCCGCCGGCCGCCTCGTACGACCCTCAGACGGTCTTCCTCCGTGCCTTGTTGGACCTCTACGGCGATGAGATCAAGGCGGAGATGGAGAAGGGCGTGCCGCAGGCTCACGGCCTCTCTCTCGTGCGGTTCCAGAAGGACGGGTACCGAAGAGCCCGGCGCATCTTGGATGAGTATGGGGGCGTGCTCTACGCGGACGGAGTGGGTACCGGCAAGACCGAGATGGGACTCGCGTTCCTGACGGAGTACGCGAAGGAGCTAGGTCTGTACACGCTGGTGATCGCACCGGCCCAGTTGCGGGACGACAAGTGGTTGCCCAGGATTCACGAGGCCAACCTGGCGGCACAGGTGATCTCCTACTCGGAGCTGGCCGCCGACGGACAGCTTGTTCAGGGCGCCGCTTCCAGCAGGCGAGTCCTTCACCTCGACAAGGATGCGTACAGTCTCGTGATCATCGACGAGGCTCATGCTTTCCGGAATCCAGACACGACCTGGTACGCCGCGCTCGACCGTCTTCTTGGCGGCAGGCCCAAGCACCTGGTGATGTTGACCGCCACGCCGGTGAACAACTCGCTGTGGGACCTGTACAACGTGATCCTCCTGTTTGCACGGCACGATGCCGCCTTCGCCGAGAAGCCCAGGTTGCGGATAGCGAGCCTGCGCAAGTTCTTCTTCGAAGCCGGTGCGTCGGATCCCGAGTCCATCTCCGGCGAGCACCTGTTTCCACTCGTGGACGCCATCACCGTGAGGCGGGACAGAGCCTTCCTGCAGCGCCACTACCCGCACGACCAGTTCGCGGACGGCACGCCCGTGCGATTCCCCGAACCGCGCCTGCTCGAACGCCGTTACGACCTGGACAAGGTTTATCCGGGCATCTTCGAGGACGTCGTCGCTACCATCGACGCTCTCACGATGGCCCGGTATCGCCCCCGGGCCTATGACCTGGTCGATCCCGAATCGTGGGGAAGAGAAGAAGCGCTCGTCGGGCTGATTCGGTCCGGGCTCCTGAAACGCTTCGAGTCCTCGGCATGGTCCGCGGCCGTGAGCCTCGGCCGGATGATCACAGCTCACGAGGTGTTCATCGAGGCGTGGGAGAACCAAGGCGTCGTGCCTTCGCTGGCCAGTGTTCGTGAGATCGCCACAGAGGCCAAGGAAGGCGACCCCCTGCCTGAGTTGGTGGCTGAGGCTCTCGAGTCGGACCGGGAGGCACGGCCAATTGCGGAGTTCGACGCGCGCTTCATCGAGGACGTGCGTACCGATCTCGAGCGACTTCAGCACATAGCGGAGGATCTCCGGGGATTGATGGAAAGCCCGGACCCGAAGATCGCTGAGCTGGCAGATGTCTTGGCATCGACTGAAGCGGGGAAGGTCGCCGTTTTCACTGCCTTTGCGGACACGGCGCGGCACATCAAGACCGAGATCGAGAAGGATCCTGAGAGGTTCGGCGGCCGCAAGATGGCGGTTGTGATCGGGAGTGAGCTGGATGCCGATGAGCGAGCGCGGCAACTCGCGAGGTTCTGCCCGGAGACCGTCATGCGCCCCGGCTTCGTGCCACCGCAGGGCGAGGTCGATCTGTTGATCGCAACGGATGTTCTTTCGGAAGGGCAGGACCTGCAACAGGCGGCGGCCGTCGTCTCATTCGACTTCCCGTGGAACCCGCAGCGCGTTGTGCAGCGGAACGGGCGAGTGATTCGCCTGAAGAGCCCGCACAAGGAGGTCTTCCTGTACACCCTCTTCCCGAAGGCCGGCGACCTGGACAAGGCGCTGAAGTTGGAGGCGAGGGTTCGGGCGAAGATCGCCGCCGCCAATGCCGCCGTGGGGATGGAGTCGCAGGTGCTCCAGGCGATGGAGGCTGAGTCCCGGATCTACGCGGACCTGGAGAACTTCGCCTCTCGTCTGGGCACGGACCCCAGCGTTCTTCAAGAGGGAGGGGGGCCCGGATCTGGGTCGTTCGCCGGCGAGGAGTATCGAGCCCGCCTGTTCCGCTTGCTTGCGGAGGGCGAGATCGACCGGCTTCAAAAGCTTCCTTGGGGGATCGGGTCGGCCTTCTGCGGGGCCGGGGCGCCCGGGGCGTTCTTCGCTTGCCGCACGAAGTCGACCGACCGGTACTGGCGGTTCGTCTGCTTGGGAGGCAACGCAGGCGGCCAGGTTGCAGGTGAGAGCCAGGTCGCCAGTGAGAACCAGGTCGCCAGTGAGAACCAGGTTATCCGTGAAGACCTGGAGATCCTCCGACGCATTGACCCCGGTGAGACTCCGGGGGCCGCGTTGCCGGCGGAGTTTGATCTCGAAGGCTTGTGGAAGGTGGCAGCAGCGGACATCGTGGCTGAGCACAATACGCGCGCCGATCCGCGGCTGGCGGAGCAGGCGCTGCCGGCCAGCCAGAGGTGGGCCTTGGAGATCCTTCGGAATCCCGACCTTCCTTCCGAGGGCCGCTACTCTGCGGCGGACGAGGCGCTTGGCGTCGGGCGTGACCAGCTTGTCCGCCGAGCGTTGTCAGACATCCGCCGCCGGCAGCAGAGCGGAGAGCTCTCCTTGGTGGAAGCGGCCGACGCAATTGCGGGAGTGGTGACGGACTTCGGCCTCCGTCCGGTTCCCCCTCAGGTGAAGCTGCCGCTGCCCATCACCGAGGACGACCTGGGGGTTGTCTGCTACCAGGTTGTGTTGCCCGAGTAGCAGCGCTCAGCAACCTTCGCTTTGCGTCCGGCCTTCCGCCCTCTCGATTGGCGCGCTCATCAGCCCTTACCCCCAAGGACCTTTCCACAGATCGTGACTTCTGCGCTCCGGCCGTGGGGCCGGCCATGCACCATGGGGCGCATGAACTCCGATCTCCATGCGGCCGTCTCATGTCTGTGTGGCCTGCGCGACCTGGCGGACGTCGAGTTCCACGTCGACGTCACCACCATGCGTGTCGCGAAAGAGGCGCTCGTAGCCGCGCGCGTCCTCCTCGACGAATCGGGGGAGTTGAGGCCGGGGTCGATGCTGCCGGAGTTCCTGGCATTCGACGCTGGGCACCAGCTCGCGATTCTTGCGGAGGCTTGGATTCGCGAGGCCGACGCTGAAACCGGTCGCCTCTGGCGGGCAGTAGCGATGTTGGACGAGCGGTGGACAGAAGCGGCGGGATGGGGCCGGAGTCTGGTGGCTGAAAGCAGCCGTGCCGCCAGCCCGGTCATGATCGGGTTCGTCGTTGGTGCGTTCATTCGTCCGCTGGTGGCGCTTGGCGCCATCGATGCGCGTGGGGTCGGGTGCGGCGTGCAGATTCGCCGTCATCCAGAACGCGCTCGTTCCCTTGTGCCCACGGGAAGCTGCGGTCGCCAGACTGCGTACCCCGTGGTCCAGGAGTCGTCGGCCATGGAGAGGGGGAGACGTGGGCCAACGACCCGACTCCCGGGCTCCGACCGGGCAGGCTTCCTCGCACGGCGGGCGACTTCGTGATTGGATTCGTAACCGACATCTTCACTGAAGGAGGTGACTGCCATGAGCGAGCGGTCGGCCATTGAGTGGACCGAGGCTACCTGGAATCCGGTCACCGGCTGCAGCAAGGTCTCACCAGGATGCGACAACTGCTATGCCGAACGCCTGGCTGTGCGCCTGCGGGCAATGCGCAATGCTAGGTACACGAACGGATTCGAGGTCACTCTTCACGATGACCAACTTGACCTTCCGCTCAGATGGCGCACGCCGCGGACGGTATTCGTCAACTCGATGAGCGACCTTTTCCACGAGCGGGTGCCCGATGAGTACATCGCCCGCGTTTTTGAGGCTATGGGGCGAGCTCACTGGCACACCTTTCAGGTTCTTACGAAGCGCCCAGGTCGGATGGCGAGCCTGGTGGCGCGGATCTTGCCGGATCCTTTGCCGAATGTCTGGCTTGGCACTTCAATCGAGCTTGACCGATACGTGTGGCGTGCTGACAGAATCCGCGAGACGCCGGCAGCAGTCCGGTTTCTGTCGTGTGAGCCGCTGCTCGGACCGTTGCCCAATCTGGTTCTGGTCGACATCGACTGGATGATTGTGGGGGGGGAGTCCGGGCCAGGGCACAGGCCGGTCTTGGGATCGTGGGTAGAAGGACTCCGGGATCGTTGTGTCGAGGCTGGCGTTCCCTTCTTCTTCAAGCAGTGGGGCGGGCGTACTCCGACGTCAGGGGGGCGTTCTCTGGAAGGGCGTGATTGGGCCGAGATGCCCTCGCTGGCTCCTTAGGGCGGTCGCTCGGTTTCGGGCAAGACCTAGAGGAATGTCACGCGGCAGCCCTGGGGGTACTGACCGCGGTGGCGCGGGCTCGATGACCCGGGAACGAACTTGATCTTCCCGGAATCCTCAAGAGGCATGAGCAAACCACGCCTGATGTGGCCGTCGTGAAGTCCCGTCTGGGTGAGGACCCATTCCTCGACATCGAGAATCTGCACCGTACGGCCCGCAAGGGCCGCGCACAGTCGATTGGCGGGTCCCACAGTGTCAGGTTCAGGGCCAAACAAGGTCTCGTTCTGCGCGATGCGGTCGGAGAATCGCGTCCCTGAGACCGGATCGACTTTCCACATGGCCCGCTTCATCTTCTTGAGGCCCTCAAGATGCTTGGTAGCGAACCAGAGGTCATAGATGGGCCGGCCTCCTGCGTCCAGCATCCGGAAGGAGCACACGAACTTGGCGCCGTGCCTCAGGAGTTGACGGCCATAGAACTCGCTGAGCGCGTTGATCCGTTTGGGCTGATTGGTTAGGTCCCGCCATCCCGCGTCGCCGAACAGGTCGTCGTAGCGTGCGGCGATCTTGGAGTCCGGGTGCTCAAGGAAGCGGTTCACGGGCTCGACCATGAACGTGATCATCACTTCTGACCTCGGCTGATCGAGGAGGCGTGCGATCAGAGACATGGGGGTGTCGGAGAATCCAAACGGGTCGACAAAGGCGAACGTTGGGGCGAGGTGCTTGCCTTCCCGAACGATGCCGTCGAGAAGGCCGCGCATGTTCTCATCGAAGCTGCCGACGCGACATTGTGTATGAACGTTCGTGGGAAGAGATCCGAGACTGGGCAGGACCACTGTCTCAAGGTTGGCGATGCAGCGGGCGTCGGCGTCGATGAACAAGCAGACGTACTCGACGTTCATGGCGTCCCTGTGGGGGTGGTCCAGGTAGCTGCGGAGCGCCACAACTGGCGAACCTGGTTCACCCCCCTCGTATGATCCGGGTCCGGCGAACCCGTCTACGAACACAAGGCGGCCCCCACCACGCCTGGTGGCTGCGGAACCCATGATGGGAATCCACGCGTCCAGGTAGGCCCGGAGAATACGGTGCTTCGCGATCGTGTGGGGCTCCGCCCGCCACGTGACTTGGCGCTTTCCCATATCCGTCAGATTCTCGCAGAGTCTCGCCTGCGGGTCTTTGAGTAGTCCCCAAGGGACGGCAGGTGACGGCCGATCGGGGATGCGCTGCGAGATCGGCCATGGCCGCCTGCCGGAAACGCGGGTCAGCATCCCGGCTTGGTCCCAACTTGGTCCCATACTTGAACCCGGACTTGTTCGGTCTCCGCGAGGAGAGGTGCGGCCAGCGGCTAGACGATGGCGGAGAATAACTCGGTGGCCTTGAAGGCCGGATCCGGGCAACCACGGTCTCGCGCGTCTTCTGGCCGCCAAAGGCGTCTCAGAGGTTGACCACACGAAGGCTCGCACGCTCGGCGGCGCACTCCGCGACGACCGACCTGTGGCAGAGGCGCGCATCCTCTTCAAGGCACAGGATGGCTGTGGGCGCTTCTCTGGTGGCTGTGATCAGGCAGTCGACTGCCGGGTGGGCGTTGGCCTTGAGGAACTCCTCATAGCGTCGCTTGCCCTCGGCCACTTCTCTCCCGTGTCACAGGGTGGGGTTGGTGCGGGTGATGAGGGTCTACCCGGGTAGCCGCCAGAAGCCCGTGGGGTCCGTGGTCGACTGGGCTTTCCACTCGAGCAGTCCCTGCCCGGCCAGGACCTTCAGGCGCTTCAGGGTTGTCGGGCGGCTCAGGCCGAGAATGGCGCCGGCCTCCCGGGAAGTCACCATCCCAGACCGCTGGAGGTGTTCGGCAAGCCTGGTGAACACCCCTACGCGGATGTGGTCGCCGCCCAGGCTGTAGGAGCGGTGGATGACGGCGTTCGTGATTGCCTCCCGAAGCGCGAAGGGCGGGTATAGCGGCTCCTTGACGAAGCGGCCCTTCGTCCCAAGCCGCTCGACCTTCGGTAGTAGTGCCGCGAGAGCTTCGAAGGTGTCGTCTATGACGCGAGGAAGGGCGCCCTCGTAACGTCGGTCGGATTCGATCGCCAACTCCCGACCGGGGCGCGCTTCGGTGCCCAGGTGCCGTATCACCCTCACGAAGGCTTGCGGTAGGTGCGCGGTCGGTCGCCTGCCGAAGATCAGGATTCCGGCCACAGTGGGGATACCGCGCGGGGAGAGGAGACCGCGGACTTGGGCAAGGCGAAGAGGGTCGTTGGCGCCCAACACCGACACCCTGGCCGAGGTCGGCGACCAGCCCGGGCTGGTTCACCTCTCCGACACGGCCGGCCGGTGGAGGACGTTGAGCTTCGGGGGCAAGTGCGCGGGGGGCTCGAATGGTGGGGCCGACAAAGGCTCGGTCGCAGCCTCAGGCCCGCGGGGGAGATTGCCCGCCACGGGCGCCGCACCCGCCGGCGCAGCGTTGGCCGTCCTCCTGATCGCCGGTGTTCTGCGAAGGCGGACCGCTGCCTGGGCGACTGACAGCGGAGAGACCCAGACCGAGATGTTGACCATCGCGAGTCGAGATGATATACATCTCGTATGTCACGGCATTCGCTGATTGGCTCTCGTCGCATTGACGAGATCTTGAGCGCCGTTGGCGAGCAGCTCGCCAGCCGGGGTGCGCAGTTCGAACTGGTGGTCATCGGGGGATCTGCGCTCCAAGCGCTCGGGCTGATCCAACGCGCCACTGCGGATGTCGACGTGGTGGCCCTTGTTAAGCAAGGGCGCCTCACGCTGGCCAACCCACTGCCTAAGGAGCTGGCGTCGGCGACCGAGCAGGTCGCGCGCGACTACGACTTGCCGCCCAACTGGCTCAACGCGGGCCCGACCGAACTCCTGCAGTTCGGCCTGCCGGAGGGATTCGAAGGCAGAGTTGAGAGAAGGGCCTACGGTCCGGCCCTGACGGTGCTCTTCGCGGGTCGGCTGGACCAGATCCACTTCAAGCTGTACGCCATGGTCGACCAAGGTGCAGGAAGGCACGAGGCCGACCTTCGCTCGCTGAATCCGTCAGCGGAGGAACTGCTGATGGCCGCGCGATGGGCCAGGACCCAGGACCCTTCAGAAGGGTTCCGCGGGGAGCTGCTGGCGGCTCTCCGATACCTGGGAGTGCCCGATGCCGACATTGGACCTTAGTGAACAGGTCGCCGCCGAACTCGTCGAGTTCTGCTGGGGCCAGTGGACGCAGATGGGAGTGTCGGGGGAGGTGACCCGGCGGGACCCGTGGGCAGCGGACCCGGAGGCTTTGCTGCTGTTCTCTCTGCCCATAGCGCGGCGCGACCCGAGACTGTTTGACGAGATCCTGGACTGGCTGGCTATGAACGGCAGACTGATCAGCGCCCAGCGCATCAAGAACCTTTCGAGACAGGACCCGGAGGCCCGGCGTCTGGCTGCCGCTTCACTGGCCTGGGCAGCCGATCACAACCCGGCGCTTCGTCCACTGGCCTCCGAATCTGGCGGCACGGAAGAAGGCGAAAGGGAGCCTCTGTTTCGGACAAGCGGGGGAAGGCCCGGCACTCGCAAGAACGACGCTGGATTCCTTTCATGGGGTTTCACTCGCCCGCCCTTGGAGCCGAGCCTCAAGTCCAGACCCCCGGACCTGACTGCTCCGGTCAACATGGCGTTCCGACTTCGGCTTCTCCTTGGCGTAGGGGCGCGATCAGAAGTGGTTCGGTATCTGCTCGTCTCCGACGACTCTGAGGTGAACACGCATCAGGTGGCTCGGGCCGCGGGCTTCGCCAAGAGAAACGTCAGCGAGACGCTTGTCGCGCTCGCAGACGCGGGGGTGGTCAATGCTCGCTGGCGTGCCAACGAGCGTGTGTTCAAGACCGACCCACGCCGGTGGTTGGACCTGCTTCACTTCGCTCCACACGAGATGCCCGTCTTCGTGGATTGGATATGCCTGTTCCGCGCACTCCTCGAGATCGCCAGGTGGCTCGAATCTGGCGCCGGAAAGGTGCGTTCTGAATACGTGCGCGCCAGTGAGGCGCGAGGTCTCATCGATCGGATCGGCCGAGATCTACTGGCTGCGGGGGTCACGGTGCCGGACGCTCGTGCGGCTATGGGGCCTGGCTACTGGCCTGTCTTCGAGGGGATCGTGGAAGCGGCCCTTGGTAGGTTGAGGCCCGCAGCGTAGGAGAGGCCGCAGTCTTCCTGGCTGGGTCAAGTTGCCTCTGAGAAAGAGGAGACGGACATGGCGAGGAACTGGATGGCCACACGCGTGAGCCTGATGCCGTACCGATCGCGCGGCGTGTCGCCGATCGTACCGGGCTTTTGCGGAAGGTGGCCGTGAGGAACTCGGCGGCCTCGAAGACGGGATCCGGGCAACCGCGGTCCCGCGCGTCTTCTGGCCGCCGAAGGCGTGCTAGAGATTGACCACACGGAGGCTCGCGCGCTCGGCGGCGCACTGCGCGACCACCGACCTGTGGCAGAGGCGCGCATCCTCTTCGAGGCACAGGATGGCCGTAGGCGCTTCTCTGATAGCCGTGATCAGGTAGTCGAGGGCCGGGAGGGCGTTGGCCTTGAGGAACTCCTCATAGCGTCGCTTGCCGACAGCGACCTCCTCCTGCGTTTGTCTGGCCGGGAGCCTACATGTCGGGCCGTGGGTCGCCCGGCCTGTGTGCCGGCTGTGGAAGACCGGCGGCCGGATGCCGTCGGTCGGTTTCAAGATGGCCACGTCGTTGCCCGCAGCGTTGCCGGGCTATGGGACGGCGCGGAAGTAGGTCGGCCCGCTGCGGGATGTGCCAAATGGTGCAAGCCCAGCACCTGCTGGTGTGCCAGCACGTTATGGCCCATGTGAAGGAGGCGAGTGAGGCCGTGCTACCAGGCAACCTCGCAACGGTTGCGGCCGTTCTGTTGGCGGTCGTTCCTGGATTCGTGGCGTCTTCCGTCTGGGCCAAGGCGCGCACGTGGAGAGGCCCCGAGGGTGACCTCAGGACGGTCCTCAAGTCCTTCGCGCTGAGTCTGGTGGTCCAGCTTGCGGTGTCCCCCTTGACGCTGGCTTGGCTGTATCCGGTGAGACACCGCCTGGATGAGTACTCGGTGCGCCTGACCGTGTGGTTTGCCCTGGTCGTCCTCGTGGTACCCACCCTGGGCGGACTCGCCATCGGGAAGGTGACGGACCTGCTTGCCGATCCATCAGGCTCCGAGATGGGAGGCCGCTGGCGGCGTGGTTTCTCGCGAGTATGGCCGGCGTCTGTCGCGCCGTAGACCTGGGACTGGCTGTTCACCGTGAGGCCACCACTCGGTTCATTCCTGGTTGTGGAGTTCGATGATGGCTCTCGCGTCGCGGGCGCGTTCGCGGAGGGCTCGATGGCTCTCACGTCTCCGGAGCACCGGGGCCTGTACCTCGTCAGCGAATGGCAACTCAACGAAGTGGGAGACGTTACAGGACCCTTGCCGGACACGGCCGGTGTCATGATCATGGGCGTAGAGCGCATTCGGTCCGTCAGGATCATGAAAGGAGAGGACCGTGGACCGCAAGGTCATCGTAAGGAAAGGGGCCGTCGCGGGGGCCGGTAGCGTCCCTTCGCGGCCGCCGCGACCGTCAAGACCGACAGAAGGAGCCGGCGAGGGTAAGGGTGGCGTGCCGTCTCGGACCCCCCGTTCTTCGAAACAAGGGAAGGCGTCTCGCTAGCGGCGACCGCCCCACCCGGAAGTCGAGATCACAGATCGTGATCTCAAGTGGCGGACTCTTGTTTGGTGATCTTAAACATGAAGCCGTCGGGGAACCGACCCCTGTTCTTCTGAACCGCCTGCACCAGCACACGCGTTTCCACCTCGTACGGCTCCGCGAGATCGCTGTCCACCATGACCTTGTGTACGCGGATTAGGGGATGGCGCGCTCGATGCGCTCGGTGGGAGCCAATGCTCGGTTACCGGACATGCCCCAGCTCCTTTGGCGGCCACCCGAGCCCCGCGAGGTTCTGGCGCCGGGGCAATTATGCAACGACGCGTTGCACAATTCCGGCATCGGGCCAGGGCGCAGCAAAGGCGCGCGTGTGCCTGAAGTTGCGCCTATCCGCTATGCCCGAGTTCCTGCCGCTGGGTAGCAGCGTAGGCATCTCGCGTCGCGGTGAGAACTCCACCGCTCATCACTCCTCCCGCTTGGGTGCGAGTTCCGCCTCGATCTCCTCCACCGTCGGCAAGGCCGACGTCAGACTCGTCGGCAGGGCGCGGGTCAATTCGTAGGTCGAGACGCCGATCAGCTGGTCGATGCCGGCGAGGCTGTATTCCGCCAGCACGCTGTCCCGGCTCTGGGCTCGGTGAGCGTGAGGAAGTCGAAGATGTACGGGTCTTTCAGCAAAAGTGCCACAGCCTGTGGCACTTTTGGTGTGGCAGGCAATTGTGCGGCAAGTTGCGGCCCAACTGCCTCGGCGCTCGGATAGGCCCGGTAGAACGCCAGCATTCGCTTGATGTTGCGCTCGGAGAAGCCCTTGAGCTCCGGGAGTTCGTTGTGGAGTTCGCGGGCCAGCCGGGGGATAACGGCGGCGCCCCAGCCTTCGCGCTCTTGGCGGTCGTGGATGGTCCGGCCGATGTCCCAGTAGAGCCGGACGAGTTCGGCCTTGACTGTGAGCACGGCGCGGGTTTGAGTCGCCTGGATGCGCCTCTTCACATCGGCCAGTAGGGTGGCGAAATCGGGTTCGGCGGGCGAGTTGGGCTTGATGCTCTTACCCGGCATAGCCAAGCTCCTTCAGGTTACCGGCGATGGCCTCATCCGAGATGTACTTGAGGAAGATCAGCCCGAGCACGACGTACTTGTACTTCGCGGCGTCCATGTGACCGCGCAGCTTGTCGGCCGCCGGCACCCGCAGGGGGAGCAACGGGGAGCTTGGCAACTACTCTTAGGATTTGAAAGTAGGCACCTAGCGGCCGTCAATACGGATCCTGAGGTTGCGGATAGGGCAGGGGGGCGGCTCTCAACGAGGTCGCCGCGGCAACCACAGTCGCGCGCGCCTTCTGGCCGCCAAAGGCGTTCCAGTCGAGGGCGATGTGTCGAGGCCGCGAACACGTTCCGGGAACGTGTCGATTTCGGCCCGGGATGTCAACAGAGGCCGAGCATCGCGTCGGGTCCGTCGACACGTCATGCGGTCGGCACCTCCAGGGACTTGAGATCACAGATTGTGATCTCGACCGCTCAACTCCCATCGGTTCACTAGGCCGCAGCCTCTTCCCATCTCGTTACCTCGACTACCGCTCGCCTGCGACGCGCATCCTCGACGATGATCTCCAACTTCGCCGCGACAGGGTCCTGAATCCATGCCTCCCCGCACTGCGAGCAAACAAGAGCGGGGACGTCTCGGACGACGACCACACCGAAGTCCAGATCTACCGTGAACGTCGTGGCCCCAGGCTCCTTGTCGCCCCCACACAGAGGGCACGCGCCTTCGCGCTCGGTCATCGACTCCTCCTTCTCGTCTTGAAGTCCGCCTCGAAGTGCTCAAGGTCCGGGCGATACACCGTGACGATGTGGCATTGGAGCGACGCGGGATATGCCGCGTTCGAACAGTCGCTCCAAGGTGTGATGATGCCAGAGGACGTCCCCTTTCGCGGTCGCTTCGCGCAGAAGTCGAAGATCCGGGTCCTCATCCATACCCGAGCTCCTTCAGGTTGGCGCCGTGGCCCTTCGCGGGGGTGCGGGCGCCATGGCCCGCTCGTGCGCTGCCGCCACTCGCCGCCTGCCGTTGACGCGCCATGTGTCCCTCAGCTCGCGGGAGATGAGCCGGCTGGGTCGTCTCGCTCCTTCCAGGTGGGGGCCGGAAACCCCTGCAAGCTTAGCCCAGCGGTGGGACAAATCCACCTGGTTACCGGGGGCCCGACGCACGTACCAGATCCGCGTGGCCGGGTCACTGACCTTGTCGAGGAGCAGGCAGTTGTGGAACCAGGGGATTTGTGCAAGAGCCTCTTGCACAATTGCCCGCTCGGGCCAGGCCGCGGCGAAGGCGCGCTGCGCGCCGGCGCCAAGGGCGTCTTCGTCTCCTTCTTCCTACCCGCCATACCCGAACTCCTTCAGGTTGGCGGCGATGGCGCCGTCGAGCTTCGCGGCTTCGGTCTGCTCTTCCCGCAGCGTCGCCGTGAGCCGGCGACCGTCTTGCCGCGCCCAGTCATGGAGTCTCTCGGTCGGCCGCGCGCCGAGTGGGTCGTTTCCCGAGCAAGGGCACGCCTTCCTCAGCTATCCGACTCCACAGCCTTCTGCCTTTCCTACCCGGCCCGCGAAGTTGCTCGCGAGAGGACGTCCCTATGAGGAGGTTCAGTCGATTGCCGTACCTGCCCCGCACCGCTTCAGCTACGCGCTCTATTGCCGCCACCGTCTCGTCGGCCCTGTCTTGGGGGCAGATGAGCGCGACGTCGATATCGCTGGTTGTACTCATCTCCCCGCGGGCCGCGCTGCCGAAGAGGAAGGCAGCCGAAACCCAGTTTGCATAGCCGCGTGTCTCCGTGGTGAGGAAGTCCGCAAGTTGTTGACGCAGCTCCTTCTCCCACTCGAACAAGGCGGTGAGCTTCTCGGTCAAGGCATGCCGTCGATTGAGATCGAAGACACCGGCGCTGGGGCTTCTCCTCACGACCACCACGCCCTGGTCCACCAGCGAGGCCAGTACCTTGAGGGCCGTGGGATGGGTCAGTCCCGCCCGTCGGGCGATACCCCGGCCGCTCGGGCCATGGCTGTCCAGTGGGATGGGTTGCTCACACGCCGACGGTCAACGGTTGTTCCACGTAGCTCACCCCGAAGTGCTTGCGGTTGGCAAGTCCCGCGCCCGTTGGAGGTCGTGATGGGAGGCCGGCTTGCTCGCCTTCGTGAGGACCCAGGCACTTGAGGGGCAACATGAGGGGCACATGGGGGGTACTTGCCGGGTGCCCGGTGCGGCCTCGGCGCGAGCCCGGGCTCTGACCTCCGGGTTGGGGAAGAAGGTGATGGCGAAGAAGCCTGTCGCCTCGAAGACCGGATCCGGGTAACCACAGTCGCGCGCGTCGTCTGGCCGCCAAAGGCGCCTCAGAGGTCGACCACGTGGAGGCTCGCGCGCTCGACGGTGCACTCCGCGATGACCGACCTGTGGCTGAGGCGATGTGTCGGTATCCGAACCGCTGCCGGCGTGCACTGCCCGCCATGCCCCTGCCGGTGAAGAAGCGGGCTCGGTTGACGTCAGTCACGATATGACTAGCATAATGGTCATGGACGCCACGCTTCCTCTCGCGGAGATCAAAGCTCACCTGTCCAAGATCGTGGACGGAGTCGAGGGTCGTCACGAGAGGGTCACCCTCACGCGTAACGGAAGACCAGCCGCTGTCCTCATCAGCCCGGAAGACCTCGAGGCGCTGGAGGACACGCTGGAGCTTCTGTCCGATCCGCGCTTTCTCGCGGAGATCAAGAAGGCGCGTGGGGAGATCGCCCGCGGCAAGGGCGTGAAGGCCGAAGAACTCCGGGCTCGCTACCTGGGAACATGAGCGGGCCGAGGTGGGAGCTTGTCGTTGCTCCCTCGGCCGAGAGAATCCTCAGGCGGCTGCCGGAGAAGATCGCCGCAGCGATGGTCGAGTTCATGCTTGGTCCGGTGGTGGATGACCCCCGTCGAGTTGGGCACGAGCTGCATCGGGAACTGGCGGGGCTGTGGTCGGCGCGCCGCGGCGCCTATCGGATCGTCTACGAGTTCGATGAACGAGGACGTGAGATCCGGGTGCTTCGAATCGATCACCGTGCCGATGTCTACCGGCTTCGCTGAGGGCAGCGGGGCACGCCCAGGGTGCTTGTCTGTTTCATGTGGAAGCCGCGAGCGCGGTTCGCGCACCGTTCAATCAGGTCCACTTGACCTTCCGGGGTGCGAACCAGCGCAGGGATTGCGCGTTGAGGTGATCCGCTCGACTGATCACGTCGAACCTTGCCTCTCATGATCTTGAGCGTGTGCATTCGGGTGGCGACTCGTTCACGCGAAGGGGTTGAGGATCTTCATACCCGCGATCCGGCGGCCGGCTTGAAGATCCTCAGAGACGAGCTCGGTAGCACCTGCTCGTTCTGCCGCGGCAACGATAAGCGCATCCCAGAACGAGAGCCGGTGGCGATCTTCAAGATCGGACGCCGCAAGGATCAGGGGGACATCCACCTGAACGAGCCGCCACTGGCCATAGGCGGCCACGAGTTCCCGAGCTTCGCGTCGAGACAACGGCGGATCGAACTTCCTCGTGGCGACGACGTAGAACTCCTGGAGGACCTGGGTGCTCAGCGCTCCGGTGTGTTCTTCCCACAACGACTCGAGCAACGTCGCGGCGATCGGTTGCTTGATCCTCTCGGACCGGTCGTGCGCATAGGCGAGAACGTTCGTATCGACGAACGTGACCATGCCGTCGGTCACTGCCGTTCGTAGAGGTCACTGCGGTGCCACCGGCGGCCGCCGCGGGAGGCAGGCGCGGCCAACGCCGAGAGGGCGCGGCGCATGGCTTGCTCGTAGCGAGCGTCGTGCTCGACGATCTCTTCGAGCTTGTGAGCGACCAGTCCGCTTATGGAGGTTCCTCGCTTTGCGGCGGCCACCTTCGCTCGCTGGATGACATCCTCGTCGAGTTGGACGGTCAAGTTACGCTTCGACACCTCAGCAGTCCTCTCTCGAGTTCTCGGGACCACAGCCTACCACGTGGGCCACGTGAAGCCCACAGCCTCGGGGTCCGGTTGGGGAACCTGCGTCCGTCGCCTCGCGATCCGCCGCGCCCCCCTGCGTGTCCCCCCTTCACCCGCGGCGGTTTCACGGCTTGGACCCCGCTTCGGCGCTCATGGAGAATGAGTCCTGGCGCCGGGAGCCGTGCTTGCGCTCGGCAGGCGGGACCGGCTGGTGATCGTGGGGCGCGGATCGGAGACGTGCGTGTGAGGACCGGCGACGCTCGACCCATTGGCCTGGGGCCGTTCCTGCGCGCCCTCGAGGCCCGCCTCCAGGCGCTGCAACCGGAGGCGATCCGCTCGGCCCTCCTCTTCCACGCCGAACGGCTGTCGGCCCGCGACCGGGAGGCGTTCCTTGCCATTTTCCCCGAGGCCATTTCAGGCCGGAGGCCCGGCAAGCCGCAGGCGCTCGGATCGGAGCCCTCTGGTGACCTCTTGCTTGCGGACATCGACCGCTTCGTGGAGGCGATCCGGCGTGGTACGTACTACGGGGGCTGGGGGTGGGACGACGACGTTGATGACGAGCGGGCCTACGGGGACGAGTCCTGGGTGGGGGAGATGGACGACCTCCTCGCCGCGGCCGGTGGCGCCTTCCTCGACGGGGACCTCAACCTCGCCCGCGAGGCTTACGGCCGCCTGTTGCACGCCTTCCTGCTCGAAGGAGATGGGGAGGTTTTCAGCGGGCCGCGCCCGGCCGGCGAGATGGTCGAGACGGACCTCTCGGAGGCCAAGGCCCGCTACCTGCGGACTCTCTACCAGACGACGGCGCCGCGTGAGCGGCCGGAGAGGCTTCTGGAGGAGTTCAAGGCCCTCGGCTATGTCGGCAATCGGATCCGCCTTCAGGCTCTCGTGGAGGCGAGCCCCGAGCCCCTCTCCGACCTCGAGGTGTTTCTCCCGGCATGGATGGAACGGCTCAGGTCCGAGCTGGCTGCGGCCGGCCCCTTCGGCTCCGAGGCGCGCGCCCTTCTGTCGGAGGCGGTCGAGCTCCACGGCGGCCCGGAGGGGCTCCGCGATCTCGCGCGGGACCTCGGAATCGACCACCCGGAGCTCTTCGAAGACTGGATCGGGGCTCTCATTCGTGCGGGTCGTCGGCCGGAGGCCATCGACTCGGCCCGGGAGGCGCTGGCGATGCCTCCGTCCCACGGAGCGGCGCGCGCCCGGCTCTGCGAGACCATCGCCCGGGTGGCAGGGGAAGGCGGAGACGAAGTCCTCACCCTCGAAGCCCGGCGGCAGGCGTGGCGAGCGGCTCCCAGCCGCGACCGCCTGCTCGGGCTCGTGGCCGCCGCCCGGGCGGTCGGAGGGCAAGAGGACGTCGTCGCCGAGGAGGCCGACCTCGCCCAAGCCTCGCTGAGAGCCGGCAAGGCCAAGCGGGGCTTCGCGGGCAGCATCCGGCAAGCGTGCGACGTGCTGTTGCTCGCCGGCCGCGTCGAGCCCGCCCTGAAGGTTGCGAAGCGAGCGAACCCGCTCGGGTGGAGCGGCGGCGGTCACCCCGGTCCGGTCGTCGTGCCCTGGCTCATGGTCGCCGGGGGCGTAGGCGGCGTCCCGGACAAGAGTCTGCTCCTCTCCGACGTATTCGATGCGATCAACACGGCCGGCTGGATGGATGCGCACGGGTCGCTCCACGACTGGCTCAGCATCGAGATTCCTCAGGCCGATGGGGACGCGGCGGGCGGTTCGGCTGCCGGGCGTGCGTCTGGGTCCCGGGCGCTCGGCTCGGCTCAGGCCGAGCCGCTGCTCCTCTCCAGCCTGCTCGGCGAGCGACTCGCTCGCGAGTCTTTCTCGGAGGCCGCGCGCCGGCGCTTTCTCGCCGAGGCGAGGAAGCTCGTCGAGAGGAGGACCGCAGCCGTGGTCGAGGGCACGCACCGGGGAGCGTACGACCGGGTCGCCCTGCTGGTCGCGGCGTGCGGGGAGGCGCTGGAGATGGCCGAGGGAGGGGGTAAGGGGGCCGCATTCGTGGCGGAGGTCCGGGCTCGCTACCCTCGTCACACCGCTTTCCGATCCGAGCTTGACCGGGCGACACGGGGATCTCCACTCCTGCCCGACCCTCCCCGGGGGAAGGGGAGAGGCTTCGGACGGTGATCCCCCGGCTACTCGCCTTCTGGACGGTGAAGGCCTCCTGAGCTGCGTCTGTGCTCGAACACGGGATGGTTGGGGCCGGTCGAACATGGGGCCGGTCGAACACTGGACACCTCAGATGACTGGTGTTATCACTTGACCATGAAGGAGATGGGTGCGGCGAAGTTCAAGGAGCAATGCTTGGCCATCCTCGATGAGGTCGACGAGGAAGGCATCGTGATCACCAAACGCGGCAAGCCTGTGGCCAAGCTGATCCCGATCCGCGCAGAGTCCGCCGAGTTGATCGGTGCGCTGAAGGGCAAGCTCAGGGTCAAGGGCGACATCCTCTCGACCGGGATCCGCTGGCATGCTCAATCTTGATACGCACATCCTCCTGTACGCAGTGACGGGAGATCTGACGCCGACGGAGAGCAAACTGCTTCGCGGTCAGCCCTGGTCCATCTCTGCCATCGTCCTGTGGGAGATCGCGAAACTCGCGCAGCTGGGGCGGATTGAGGTCGATCTCGACGACCGGCAGGTCGTGAGAACCCTGGCAGCGGTTCACGTGTGGCCGATCACGGCCGAGATCGCTAAGGCGAGCACCCGCCTGGACGTTCGAGGCGACCCTGCGGACGAATTGATCGCGGCGACGAGCGTCGTCCAC
>Ga0265292_1000885_pt1 | contig 32092 bp, 26 predicted proteins | sample Munlanlewell296A_FD_189080 | JGI IMG/M metagenome (GOLD analysis project Ga0265292, IMG submission 189080) | Leachate microbial communities from a municipal landfill in Southern Ontario, Canada - Leachate well 296A | ecosystem: Engineered > Solid waste > Landfill > Unclassified | place: Canada... | reverse complement strand
CGGCGCAGGGTCGGGGCGCACGGCGCAGGGTCGGGGCGCACGGCGCAAGGTCGGGGCGCGCGGCGCAGGGTCGGGGCGCGCGGCGCAGGGTCGGGGCGCGCGGCGCAGGGTCGGGAGCGGCAATCAGATCTTTCAGTAGAACCGCTCTTCCCAACAAAACGCCGGGCCGCGGCACTGGCGCGTCCTAGAAAGTATTAATACACTCCCAATTAGAGATGAGCCCGCGCCTCTGCCCTTCCGGTCCCCCCGCCGCTCGGTCGGGAAGCATTTGCTTCCGCATGCCATGTTCCGCTACTACACACTGACGATGACCCCGACAGTGAGCCCGCCCCGAACCGGAACTGCCTCCCAGACCGTTGCCATGACCCAAACAAGTGAGGCCGCACCCACGCTCGCGCTCGCCGCGCGGGGAATCGGCGTTTCCTTCGGCGGGCTGCGCGCGTTGGACGACGTGGACCTGGACGTCGCGCCGGGCGAGATCGTCGGAATCATCGGACCGAACGGCGCAGGCAAGACGACCTTGTTCGACTGCCTCAGTGGATTCCTAGCGTGCGACGGTGACGTTTGGGTCGCCGGGAACATGCTCACGGGCGTGCAACCCCACCGGCGCGCGGCGGCGGGCCTGGGACGGAGTTTCCAGGACGCGCGGCTCTTCCCGACGATGACGGTGTTGGATGCTCTTCGGGTCGCGTGCGACCTGGCGCGCGGAGCAACGCGCTCGCAGCAAGCCTCCACCCGCCTTGCGCTCGATCTGATCGAGTCGATGAGCCTGAGCGCATACCGCGACAAACTCGTACGCGAGCTTTCCACCGGCACGCGACGCATCGTCGACCTCGCGTGCGTGATCGCGCAGAACCCCATCGTCGTACTGCTCGACGAGCCGTCGTCCGGTATCGCGCAACGCGAGGCCGAGGCGCTTGGGGGTCTCCTCCGGCGGATCAGGGAATCCACCGGATGTGCGATGGTGCTGATCGAGCACGATATGCCCTTGTTGCTCGGGCTGGCCGACCGCGTCTATGCACTAGAGACGGGACAAGTCGTCGCTGTGGGCAACCCCGACGACGTCGTACATCATCCTGAGGTAATCCGCTCTTACCTGGGGGCGGACCCGGCGGCGATCAACCGCTCGGACAATGCCGCGGCCGACGCACCCAAGCCAAAGCGTGCTCCGCGCAAGAAGCGATCGGAGAGCTCGTGATCTTGCCCAGGCGCCGGGTTTGTATCTATAATTGCCATATTCTCCGTCCGGTCGCACCCAGGGTCGACGGCGCGCGGCACGAAGGGTATCGGGACGCAGAAACGCCGGCGTCACCGCCAACGGGCTAGCTGGAGGCACCGATGAACAAGAACATCCGTTCCGCATTGGAGAGCCAAACCGGCATCCGGGTTCTGGTGGCGGCAAACGCCTTGCTGCTCATCGTCGGCCTCTCGATGGTGGGTCCCACCGGCTCCAAGCCGAGCGGATCCCCGTTGGCCGCGCCCTCCAACGTAACCAACCCTGCTCCCACCGGAACCGGGACCGCATCGACCGGCCCCACGTCCGGTGCCACCGGCACCAAGGCGCCATCGGGGATCGTATCGCCGACAGGTGGAGACAAGGGCGGCATCCGCTTCAAAGACGTGAAGCCGTCGGTCCCCGCATCGAGCGTTCCCGACTTCGGCCTGATCACTCAAGGCATTACGAACAAGCAAGTTAAGGTAGGCATGTCGTACAACGTGGCGGACTGCGGCGATGCTGCGGCGTTGAACGCCGCCTACGCAAACGCCGCCGGCGATCCGAAGAAGGCAATCACCGCATTCACCAAGCACATCAACTCCACCGGCGGGATCCAAGGCCTCGAGTTCAAGCCGGTCATCGTCGACGACGGCGGCTCCGGCTGCCCCGAGAAGAACGTCGCGGCAGCCGTGCAGATGTTGGAGCAAGACAAGGTCTTCTTCGCGATGCCGGGACTCCACGTCGAGTCCGACTATCTGATCCAGCGACACCTTCCCGTATTCGGAGGTCGCGACGATCCGGCGTCGCTGGCGCGCTACGGCGCGAACGGTCTTCAGTTGCTCGAACCGGAGGAACCAACGTACGAAGCATGGGCAACCTTCGCGCGCTATCAACTCAAGAGCGCGGAACACAAGCCGTGCCTGATCCGCATCGAGAAGGGCGCCGCGGGCGACTTCGACACCTCCGAGAAGATCCTCAAGCAGCAGATGACGAAGCAGGGACTCTCGTTCGGCGATCGCATCTACGTGTTCAAGGACGACGTCTCAACGGCGCAGCAGCAGTCCGACGACATCGTCACGAGTGCGCAAAGCAAGGGATGCGACCAGGTGTTCTTCATGGCCGGCAACCCGATCGGATTGATCTTCATGACCGACGCCGCGTTCCAGCACGGGTGGATGCCGACGTGGACCTTTACATCACGCACCTACGGCATCGACGACGACACCATTTCCTCGCTGATGAACAAGGCCGAGTGGAACAACGCGATCGGGTTGTCATACCGGGTTCCTTCGGGCAAGCATCCGAAGGAAGGCAACTGCAAGAAGATCTACGAGAAGTACTACCCGAACGACGGGTTGAGCACCTCGGCCGCAGTCAACATCGTGTGCGCACAGTTCCTCACAGGCACCGAGATGATGCGGCGCGCCATCAAGCTCACCGGAACGCTGAATGCCAACACGCTCATGCTCGGCGCGTCCGAGATCCAGGGGGACTTCTTCTACGACGCGACCGTGCCGATGGACTTCAACATCCGCAAAGCTTCGGGTCCATTCAAGACGCGCGGCTTCAGCTACTACACCATCGCCGACTATGACTCTTCCCAGAACAAGTACACCTTCCCGAAGTACCCCTGCTACTACCGCACGTTCAAGGCGAACGACGGTGGATGCGAGAACCTCGAGGGCACTTTCAAGAATGCACAGTGACCCACCGGAACGGTTCCACCGTCGAGGCCGTTAAGGAGTACGCGTGGACATCGTTCTAGCCGGCGCCGTCATCGGCATGGCCAACGCACTCCTGGCCGTCGGTTTGGTCTTGATCTACAAGGCAAACCGCGTGATCAACCTTGCGCACGGCGAACTCGGCGCGTTCGCCGTCTCCATGATGTTCGCGCTGTCGGCCAATGCACATTGGAACTACTGGGCGTCGCTGGGGACGAGCTTGCTGGCGACGTGCGTGCTCGCGGCTGTGGTCGAGCGAGTGATGTTACGGCGGCTGTTCGGCGGACCGCGGCTGATCTTGATGCTCGCCACAATCGGTGTCGCGCAAATCATCATCGTGCTGCGTTTGGTCATCCCGAAGCCCACGACATCCGCGGGACAATCGGTCCTCGCAGGCGGGGGCTCGCAATTCCCGCTTCCGTTCCACTTCCAAGCGTGGCACATCGGTCGCATCATCATCGGACCGGGTCACCTGCTGGTTCTAATCGTTGGGCCGCTGGCCGTCCTTGCACTGTTTGCGTTCTTGCGTTGGTCTCCGTACGGCGTCGCGTTGCGGGCCGCAGCCGAGAACGCTCAGCGCGCGCGCCTGCTGGGAATTCCGGTTCGCCGGGTGTCAACGCTCGCGTGGGTCATCGCCGGTTTGCTCTCCGCGATCGCTGCGATCCTGCTCGCGCCGATCATCGGCTTCTCCGCCACCGAGGCGGTAGGACTGACGACGTTGATGCGCGGGTTGGCCGCCGCGATGGTTGGGCGAATGGAATCGGTCGGGGTGGCGTTCTGGGCCGGTCTCGGCATCGGGATCATCGACCGCGTCCTGTTCTACACGACGCAGCGCTCAGGACTTACCGATGTCATCCTGTTCCTCGTCGTGCTCACTGTGTTGCTTGTGCGGCGACGCGGTTCGGGACGCGCGGGGGAAACCGACACCTCGACCTGGGAAGCCGGTGAACCGCTGCGCCCGCTCCCCGTCGAGATCACCGCGCACGCCCATTGGCAACTCACTCGCCGGATCATCGCGACGGCGGGGTTGTTCACTGTCATCGCTTTGCCGTTCCTGATTGGACCCTCATCGACGTTCTTCCTCGGATCGGTGCTACTGGTGGCCGCGGTCGCCGTATCGATGACCGTGCTGACCGGATGGGCCGGGCAGATGTCGCTCGGGCACTGGGCCTTCGCTGGAGTCGGCGGGGTGCTCGGGTCGCGACTGGTGGAGATACACCACGTCAACCTGTGGGTCACGCTCGTTTTGGTGGCCATCGCAGGAGCGGCAGTTGCGGTCGCAATCGGCTTGCCAGCGCTTCGCCTCGAGGGTTCGGCGCTGGCGGCGGTAACTTTGGGATTCGCCGTGTTCGCGGCTTCGTGGTTGTTCGACCAGAGCTGGTTCAGTGGAGGCGGGTTCCTGCATCGACCCGCCTACATGACCCAGCCCGTGTACTACGCGATCGCGGTGACATTCCTGAGTGGGGTGGTCGTGCTGACGTATGCGCTGCAGCGGTCACGCGTGTGGCGAAGCATCGTTGCATCTCGAGACAACCCTGCGCAGGCCGCATCATTCGGCGTCAGCATCGTGCGCGCTAAGTTGACGGCGTTCGCGCTCTCGGGGGCGATTGCCGCAGCCGCCGGTTACTTGTGGTCCCTCGGTATCGAGCACGCAGACGGCACGGTGTTTCCGCCGGTACGCTCACTGACGATTGTCGCAGCGGTCGTGATCGGCGGACTCGGCTCGATCCCCGGCGCGATCGTGGGGGCAATGTACTTCCGGCTCCTTCCGTACTTCGCAGGGCAGTACGCCTCCTACGTGAGTCTTCTAACAACCGGCTTTGGGCTGCTCCTGCTGTTGAACTTCGTTCCCGGCGGGTTGGCGCGCGGGATGTACGTCTTGCGTGACATGGTTGCGCGCGCGGTCACCGGCATCGACCCGAGACCGAAAGTCGTTCCGGTTTCAAGCATCGAGGCGACCGCCCAGGTGGTGAAATCGTGAGCGCTATCCGAGGACCGAAACGACTACTCTCCTTCGCATCCTCGTACTTCGAGGGTCAGGCGCTCTTCCCGATCATCGTGCTGTTCGCCCTCAACGCCGTCGACGAATTCGACACGCGCACGTTCGACATCCTCGGACCGGAAATCGCGAAGTCATTCGGCGTCGGCGTCGGAGCCTTCGGGTCGATCATCGTGCTGGTGCTGATCTTCGCGCCGCTGATCGCACTCCCGGTTTCCTATGTATCCGACCGCTGGCGGCGCATGCCTCTTGCGATCGCCAGCGCGAGCGCGTGGGGACTCGCGTCACTCGCGACGGGGCTCGCTCCCGCGCTGACGGCGCTGGTGGCGGCCCGCGTCGTCTCGGGCTTCGGGCGCCGAGTGAACGAACCGGTGCACGGCAGCCTTATCGCCGAGTTCTACTCTCCGCACACACGGACCAAGGCCTTCGGCATTCACTCCCTCGCCAACCCGCTCGGCGCGTCGATCGGGGCCGTCCTCGCCGGCTTGGTTGCGCAGTTCTGGGGCTGGCGCGCTGCCTTCTTCGTCCTGACGATCCCGACGGTCATCGCCATCATCATGGCCACGCGATTGGCCGAGCCCGAGCGCGGCCGCTTCGAAGTGGTCGAGGCGCCAAAGCCGCCGCCGTTCCGTCCGACCATCCGCCGGCTCTGGGCGATCCGCTCCCTGCGCTACCAATGGATCGGCCTTGCGTTCGCGAGTGGCTCGATGCTCGGCGTCAGCGTGCTCATTCCGTTTTTCCTCGAAGAGGACTTCGGCGTCAAGGTAGGCCTGCGAGGTTTGCTTCTGGGGACCGGGACCGCCATCTCGGCGATCGCCACCCTGATCGGCACCAAGATCGTTCAAGAGAAGATCAACATCCGTCCGAGCGAAGGCTTGCGCTTGCTTGGCAAGGCCGGCCTGGTCGCGGGTACCGCTCTGCTTGGGATGGCTCTAGCGCCTCGTCTTCCGCTCGAGATCGCTCTGATCTGGGTCGTGCTGTGCGTGATCGCTTTCGTCACACCGGGCTTGTTCTCGATCACTGCGATCGTCGCCCCGCCGGAGATGCGCTCGACGGCCATCGCGCTCAGCGGCTTGGTAGCGCTCGGGGGAACCGCCTTCGCGTTGGTCGGCTTTGCGCTCGGCGATGCGAACAAGCGACTGGGGATCGGGGCGATGGCACCGATCTTCATCTACGGCATCTTCTATTTCTTCAAGGCGGCGCGCTATCTCGACAACGACGTGGCTCGGCTGAACCCCGAGGTCGCGGCGCGCGCGCGCGAGGCGGCCGTCGGCCAAGGGCCCATCCTGCTCGAAACGCGCGGCTTGACCGTCTCCTACAGCGGCGTTCAGGTGCTGTTCGGCGTCGACATCGAGATCCGGCGCGGTGAAGTCGTCGCGCTTCTGGGGACCAACGGAGCCGGGAAGTCGACGACGCTCAATGCGATTTCGGGTGTGGTGGAACCCGACGGCGGGAACGTGTGGTTCGAAGGCGAGCCCATCGTCGGCGAGCCTCCCGAGCGAACCGTGGCGCGCGGCATTCTGCAGGTGCCCGGCGGGCGAGGGATCTTCCCCGGCCTGACCGTCGAGGACAACCTCAAGATGGGCAGCTTCATGATTCGCCGCGACAAACGCAAAGTCGCGCAGCGACTCGAGGAGATCTACACGCTCTTCCCCCGCCTCGCGGAGCGCCTGACGCAGAAAGCGGGATCGCTCTCGGGTGGCGAACGCCAGATGCTCACCCTGGCGCAGTCGTTCATGCTGGAGCCGAAGCTGTTGCTGATCGACGAGTTGTCCCTCGGGCTGGCGCCCACGGTCGTAGCGGAATTGCTGGAGGCCGTGCGCCGGATGAGCGCGGCGGGCGTCACGATCGTGCTCGTCGAACAATCGGTGAACATCGCCCTCACGCTCGCCGATCGCGCGTACTTCATGGAGAAGGGCGAGGTGCGGTTCAGCGGTCCCGCGCGCGAGTTGCTCGAGCGCCGAGATCTGTTGCGCTCGGTCTTCCTCGAAGGTGCAGGGAAAGCCAAGAAGAAGTAGCTCCACTCGGCAGGGCATCGGGTCGCGCGAAGACGACGTCTACGAACGACGACGACGCTCGCCGGGCCTGCGCACCGCGCGGCGCGCGGCGTCGGCCCTGGACGCGAACTCGTGCGGGCGAATAACCGGGATTCCCCTCCAGGGGGACATCTCAGTAAGGTCCGCGTCTTCGGACACGATCAGATCCGCTCCGACGGCGAGCGCCGCTTCCAGGATCCGGTTGTCCTCGTGATCCGGGCAGTCGGAGACCCCGACCTCCGGATCGACAACACCTCCGCCTGAGGCATCCGCGATCTCCACCAGGATCTCGGCATACTCCTCGGCGCGTTCGAGGTCCCACCCAAACCCGTTCGGAGCGCACAGGACGCGTACGACGTTGAAGAGGATGTGCTCACTGAGCCACAGGGAGAACTCGCGCGCGTCGTTGGCGATGCCGACGCAGTCCGCGAACGGGTTGCCGGAAACAGGCGGCGGACTCGGCCACGACCGGAACGGGGAGTTCCCCCCGACGACGGCTCCGACAAAGACATTGACGTCGAAGACGACGGCCTTCGGCGCCGGCGCGCCGGCGATCACTTCTTCGACTTCTTCGCCGGCTTGTTGAGGACTCGGTTGACGACGGCTTCGATGTCGGAAACCGAGAGGGCGCGCGCGGCCGATTTCTCCGCACCATATGCCTGGAGAGCCCGGAGGCGTTCGGCGCGGTCCGCCGCCTCCATGTAGGACATCGCCACCCGTAGAAACTGACTGCGGTTCCCGCCGCCGAATCGGCCGACCAGATGGTCGAGCCGGGGGCGGTCCCCCTCCTCGATCGCAAACCCAACCGTTTCCGTCGCCATGTTCACCTCCGGGTGCCTCTGAGTGTAAGGGCCTTGCACTTGAGAGGCAACCGGTCCCGTCTCGGTCTGTTGCGTGTGCGGAGGATTTCGGTCTTGCCCTTTCGCACCGGGAAGGATCTTCCGGACGGATCGGGCGCACCCCCGGCACGCGACCATGGCACAGGTACGCTAAGCCCGGGTCCGGCGTAGCGGGACCTTGTGGTCGAGGCGCACAATGGTGGGGTCGCGAACAGAGGGAGGCGAGGCATCATGGCGCGCCGCAGACCGACACCCGATTCCGGGTCGCCTACGCCCGGGAGCGAACCATCTTCATCCCCCCGAACGCAGCGCGCGCGTTTTGCGGCACTAGCCGCAGGCGCGCTCACAGCGGCCGGGATCATCGCCCGGGTTCTGCTCAAACCTGGAACCAGCGCGCACCGAAGTGCCCGCTCGGCGGTGAATCGAGCGCGGCGGTCCGGGCGACACGCCGTGGGGCGACTCCGCGGAATCGAGTACCGCGTCAGCGGGAAGCACCCCGCGCCGGACGTGGGCGACGACATCCTTGCCGACCGTATCCGCTCCACGCTCGGTCCCATCGAGAAGCGGCTCGACATCCCGCGAGTGCACGTCACGGTGTTCGACCACAAGGCGGTGCTCCACGGCGCTATCGGCAACGCCGACGAGGAGCGTGCGATCACCGAAGCCGTCACCTCGATCTCGGGCGTATCCGCCGTCGAGTCACGACTGCACATCGGACTGTCGGCCGGATCCACGCGTCCCTCGGTCGGCCGCAAGCCCGCCGCGCGCGCCGGCCAACACGGACGCACGGCCTAGCTGCTCACGGAGTCGACGACCAAAGGAGGGGGCAATGCTCAGCCGCCACACCGTTGATCGCCTGCGCAAGTTCGAGGGGAACGGTTCCCCGGTCGTGTCGGTGTACATCAACCTCAACCCCGACATCCGCGAGTTGCGGTCGATTCGGCCGCGTCTGAAGGACATGCTCAAACCCGTGCGCGCGCTGATCGAAGCCCCCAACGTCCAACGTGCCTTCGCGAACTCACTGCGCGACGACGTTGAGGCGATCCTTGGCTCCGAGAAACGCATCGAGGCCGACCTGGGCCACGGCGTCGCGATGTTCGCCTCCAGCGGCGCAGGGTTCTTCGACTACCTGAGCCTGCCGCGCACCGGCTGGGACGTCGCGATCGCCAACGCTGCTCCGTATTTGCGACCGCTCGATGCGATGCTCGATGAGTTCCATTACTGCTGTGTCGTGGTCGTCGATCAGCGGCGCTCGTGGCTGTACGAGTCATTCATGGACTCAATCGAAGAGCGAGGCATCGTCGAGGAAGAAGTCCAACGCAAGAACAACTACGCCGGGTGGTATGGACTGGCGGAATACGGAACACAACGGCGCGCGCAAGAGCTGTCGCACCGCCACTACCGCGAGACTGCGAAGGCCATCACAGATCTGTTCGCGAGCAGCGACCTTGAGCTGCTGATGATCGGCGGACACCGGGAAGCCTCCGACGCGCTCGTCCCGTTCCTGCCGGTCCCGCTGCGCGAAGCCATCGCCGGCACGTTCGTCGTTGATCCCGGGACGATGACCCCGGCGACGGTGCATGCGGCGTGCCGGCGCCTGCAAGACGACTTCGAGGCGCACCGGCAGCGAGACCTCTGCGCGCGCTTGAGCGCCACTGCGGATTCCGGCGGACATGCGGCCATGGGGTTGGCCGGCACGCTGCAGGCGGCAAACGCAAAGGCGATCAATCTGTTGCTCGTCGAGTCGCAGTTCACCGCTCCGGGGACGGTCTGCGAGAGATGCCGGTGGCTCGGGTTGTGGGGCGACCGCTGCGAGATGTGCGGCGCGGCGACGCGGGCGACGCCCGACATCATTGACGAGGTCGCCGAGGCAACCCTGCGAGAAGGAGGGAAGGTGAGGCACGTGTCGCCGGCGAACGGGCTGCCGGGAACCTCGATCGGCGCAATGTTGCGGTTCTCCCCGGCCGCGTAGGGCACTGTCGCTCGACGGAAAGACGAAGGAAGAGGCGGGTATGCCGTTCAAGGATCGTCGCGACGCCGGCGCGCGGCTTGCGGAACGGCTGCGTGAGCTGACCCTGAAACGCCCACTCATTCTGGCGCTTCCTCGCGGAGGAGTTCCGATCGGATTCGAGATCGCGATGGCGTTGCGCGCGCCACTCGACGTGATCGTCGTGCGAAAGCTGGGCGCCCCTTCACAACCTGAACTCGCCGTCGGCGCAGTCGGAGAAGGCGGCGTCACCGTGTTCAATCAGGCGGTCGTCGCTCAACTGGGCGTCGCGGCCTCCGAAATCGAACGCCTTCTCGACCTTGAGTTGCGCGAGGTTGAACGGCGCGTCGCCCGTTTCCGCGAGGTGCGCGCGCCGGAACCCGTGGAAGGACGCACGATCATCCTCACCGACGACGGCCTGGCCACCGGGGCAACTGCAACCGCCGCGGTGCGCGTCCTGCGAGAACGCCGGGCCGGAAAGATCGTGCTGGCAGTTCCGGTCGCGGCGCCCGCCGCAGTGCGCGCGCTGGCGGGCGAGGTAGACCTCGTCGTCGCACTTGAGACACCGGAACATCTCGTCGCAATCGGGACGTGGTATGACGACTTCACCCAAACCTCCGACGAGGAAGTGATCGCATTGCTCGACGAAGCCGCGCGCGCGCCGGCAAAACCCGGCCACTCCCCCGGCCGTCTTGAACTCGTCGAGGAAACGCCGGTGCGATGGCGCATCGAGCAACGAGGCCCGATGCGAGTTCCCGGAATCGTGTTCGCGTCGCGCGCCCTGATGCCGGACGTCGCCGCCGATGAGTCGCTGACGCAAGTGGCCAACGTCGCGACGCTGCCGGGGATCGTCGGCGCCTCATATGCGATGCCCGACGTGCACTGGGGGTACGGCTTTCCGATCGGAGGCGTGGCGGCGACCGACGTCGAAGCGGGCGGCGTCGTCTCACCCGGGGGCGTCGGCTTCGACATCTCGTGCGGCGTCAGGTTACTGGTGTCCGAGATCGACGCGCACGAGATCGCTCCGGTAATGCCCGCACTTATGGACGCACTCGACGCCGCAATCCCAAGGGGGCTCGGCCAAGGCGGCGTCTGGAACCTCCGCGACGATGCCGAACTCACGCGAATCTTGCTGGGCGGATCTCGATACGCGGTGGAACAGGGGTTCGGAGAACCCGGCGACCTCGAGCGGTGCGAGGACGGCGGCGCCGTTGCCGACGCCGACCCCGACGCGGTCGGAAAACGCGCGCGCGAACGTGGGCTGGGCCAAGTCGGCAGCCTCGGATCCGGGAACCACTTCGTGGAGGTGCAGCGCGTAGACGAAATCTACGACGCGCGCGCGGCAGAGGTCTTCGGCCTGACGCCCGGACGTGTGTGCGTGATGATCCACTGCGGATCGCGCGGACTCGGTCACCAGATCTGCTCGGACCACGTCCGAGTCATGGTCGGGGCGATGTCCCGCTATGGCATTACCGTGCCCGACAAACAACTCGCGTGCGCGCCGGTGCGCTCGCCGGAAGGGCTCGCGTACCTCGGCGCGATGGCCGCGGCGGCCAACTACGGACGCGCGAACCGCCAGTTGCTCTCCGAGGCCGCGCGCGACGCCTTCGCGAAAACGGCGGGATCACGCGCGCTGCGGTTGCTCTACGACGTCTCGCACAATCTCGCCAAGCTCGAAACCCACGACACCGATCTCGGACCCCGGCTGCTGTGCGTGCACCGAAAGGGCGCGACACGCGCGCTGCCTCCCGGGCATTCCGACCTGCCCCGGGAGTTCGCCGCAACCGGCCAGCCGGTGCTGATCCCGGGCTCGATGGGAACTGCTTCCTACGTGCTCGCCGGCGTTGCCGGCGGCGGTGCCTTCTACTCCACATGCCACGGAGCCGGACGCGCGATGAGCCGTCACGCCGCCAAGCGACGGGTGCATGGTGCCGACCTGCGCGACGAGCTGGAGGCCGCCGGCATTCGAGTGCGCGCGTCATCGCTGCGCGAGTTGGCCGAAGAAGCGCCCTTCGCCTACAAGGACGTGGACGAAGTCGTCGCGACGTGCGAGCGCGCGGGGCTGTGCGCGCGCGTCGCGCGACTACGTCCCCTGGGTGTCGTCAAAGGCTGACTCGCCTTACACGTCGATCGTCGCGCGGCACTTCCAGCCGTCGGCGTCGCAAGCAACCGCGAGACCCGAGCGTGAAACGGCTTTGGGCACAGCCCCGACGACGCGTACGCGCGCGGCCGGAGCAACGTCGAAGAACCCGGCGAGTCCACCCATCTCGGTCTCCTCGACGGTCACGCCGACCGGAACCGAACCGAAGACGTCCACGATGTAGACGGCTTCCTCGAGAAGGGCGACGAACATCTCGTCGTCCTGTCCGGGGTCGATCGAAACCGGCAGCGGCTCCGTCGCCGAGACGTCGGAGACATCGGCAAACGCCTCGACGAGTCCGCGAACAGCCTCCTCCATGCACGACACCCTGGTGAGCCCCCACGCCTCGATCATGACGTCGGCGGTATGCGGGAGCACTCGATGCCCCGCGATCGACGACTCGTCGACGCTCATCGCAACAAGCCTACGCCCGATTCAGGCAGAACACGGTTTCCGTCTTCAAGATGGGCCAGATATCGCATAGATTCCGCCCGGGGTAGCGCCGGACACTGGGAGCATGTCGACAATCATCCGGCGCGCTGCCGGAGTGATGGCGGTCGTCGTGGCGGTCGCCGGCGGCGGCTTGCTCGGACATACCCTCAGCACCTCGCGCGCGCTGGAGCGTGCGGCAGGCGCGGCCCCGGCCGCCGACGAACCGCCGGGACCGGGCCGACCCGCGGCCTCAGCGCGTATTCGCGCCGGTCGGGTGCGCGCGCCCGCAGGAGGAACCTTGTACTGGGGCGCCTATCGGGCCGGAGCGCCCTACCGGCACAGCCTGGTCACCGGACTCGAGAACGAAGTCGGCAGCGCCCCGGCGCTGCTGATGTGGTACCAGGAGTGGGACGAGAGGCCGGACTTCCCCGCGCAAGAGGCAGCCTGGCTGGATGGACGCGGCATCGTACCGGTCGTGTCGTGGGAACCCTGGCGACCGCCTTCCAAGTTCGGCGACTTGGTCGTCGAACAGCCCGCGTACCGGCTCTCGCGCATCGCCGCCGGGGCCTTCGACTCATACGTGCGCAAGTACGCGCGCCAGGTCCGAGCCTACGGCGGCCCCGTCATGCTGCGACCGTTCCACGAAATGGACGGCTTCTGGTACCCGTGGGGAATCACGGTCAACGGCAACTCGGCCGAGGGCTTTGTCGCCGCTTGGCGTCACATACACGACATCTTTCGCGAAGTCGGCGCTACCAACGTCACCTGGATCTGGAGCGTCAATCACGTCTCGGTCCCCGACACCACCGCAAACGACGTGCGCCGATTCTGGCCGGGCGACTCCTACGTGGACTGGACGGGCATCAGCGGATTCAACTGGGGCCGCGCGAGTCCGCTTTCGGTTTGGAAAGGAATCGAGCATGTCATCGGTGCCCGCTATGCACTACTGAGCCGCTACGACAAGCCGATCGCACTGATGGAAACCGGCGCTCCCGAGCGCGGCGGCAACAAGTCCGAGTGGATTCGCACAACGTTCGCTCGAGTGCTCGACGCCTACCCGAAACTACGTGCGCTCATCTGGTACGACAAACGGGATTCCTCGATCCGCGACTGGCGCATCGCATCCTCTCGGGCGGCGCTCACAGCGTTTCGTCGCGCGGTCGCCAACCCCCTCGTGCTGGACTCCGGATCCGCGTCGGAGATCGCCTACGACGGGGCCGTCCCGCTGCGGGTTAACGATTCGTTCACCCGGGACTCCTCCGACGGATGGGGCGGCGACGGCGATGACCGTTGGGCGCTGCTGAACACGGCAGGACAAGTCCCGCGCCTCACCGTCGAAGACGGCACGGGCATCGTGCAAACCAACGAACTCGCCAAAGGCTTGCTGGTCGTAGGACCGCGCACCGGACAGGACGTCGAGTTGTCTGCGACGTTTGTGTTGCAGGCACCCGAGTCCACCAACAAGTCCAACCACTGGCAACTCGTGTCGCGGGTATCGAACTCGCGCAGTTACTACGCGTTTCAGTTGTTCCCGGAAAGGGGTCAGAGAGCAACGCTTTCGATCTTCCGCGCCGAGGGGGGTCAGTTCCGGAACATCGCGACGGGCACGGCGCCCTTCGTCATGCGCCCGGGTGTCGCCTATCGCATGCGCGCCGAAACCCTGACGTCACTGGACGGCGTACTGCTGCGCGCGCGTGTTTGGCCGGCGACGGACCCCGAGCCCACGAATTGGGCTATCTCGGGCGTAGACACATCGCGCGACCAACTCCTGGTGGGCCGCGTCGGACTCCGGTACTCGATGTACGCCGATCCCGAGCGACTGCGAGTGGACGACTTCGAGGCACGTCGTGCGTAGTCCGGCAACGATCGAGCACCCCGCCATCCCGCGCGCGGGGCTGATCCGCAAGAACCTGATCGTCGTCGGCATCGCCTACGCCGCCGGCGGCGTCGGCGGCTTCATCGCTCAAGTAGTTCTGGCACGAAACGTCGCACCGGCGGACTTCGGCCTGTACGTCGCCGCCGTATCCCTCGTCGCAATCGTGCGCGTGGTTCACCAATTGGGCGGCACGGAGTACCTCGTTCGCGAGGCCGCGCGCGAACCGCATCGCTTGGGCGCCCTAGTCGGGGACGTGCTCGTCCTGACGACGTTGACCACGCTACTGGCAATAGGGATAGCCGCGGTAGCGGGACTGAGCCTGGGCTTTCGAAGCAACGGCATCGCGGCCGCTGCGCTGCTGGCGCTGATGTCCGGAGCCGCAGCCGCTTCCGGCGCGCTGCGTTCGGCGATGCAGGCAATTGAACGGATGGAGTTGTCGGCCGCGATCTCCATCGGCGTCGCGGTGACCTCGACGGCGGGCATGCTCGCCGCCGTGGCGGCAGGGTGGGGAATCGTCGGCGTTGCCGGAGCCGGGGCGGCCGCCGCGCTCCTCGCGGTTCCCGTGGCGTGGACGATGTTGCGCCCGCACGTCACGGTGAGGATCCGTCCTTCGCTGCGCGCGGTCCGCTACGTCGCGCGCGCCAGCCTTCCTTTCGCCGCAGTTGGGATGTTCCTTTTCGGAGCGAACTACGCCGACACGCTGGTGATCCGCAGCACACTGGGAGACGGACCCACTGCGATCTACGGCGCCGCCTACCGGCTCTTCATGGTGCTCGGGTGGCTCCCGCTGATCTTCGCGAACTCCGTGTATCGAACGCTTTCGGACCTCGCGTTTCGGGATCGCGCGCGCTTCGGGCGATTCGTGGAGCAATCGGCCGCCGCCCTGCTGTTGCTGGGCGTTCCGATTGCAGCCGGAGGAACTCTCGTCGGCGGCAAGATCGTACCGATGGTATTCGGCAGCGGGTACGCCGAGGGCGCAGGAGTGCTGCGCGTGTTGCTGTGGGCACTTCCGTTCGCCTTCCCCGGCGTGGTACTGATCGCCGCGGTGGTCCTGGGCGACCGGCCGCAGACGGCCGGCAAGATCCTTGCAATCGGGTTCTCCGGCAACCTTGTCGCCAACCTTGTCGTCGTCCCGCGCTTGGGTATTCAGGCGGCTGCGTGGACGACGCTGGGCACCGAAGCGTTTCTTGCGATCGCGGCGTCGGCGGCGCTGCGCCGCCACGGCGTACGAGCGCGGTGGGCAGGGTACGCACTTCCTGCAGCCGGTGCGACCGCGGTCATGACGCTCGCAGTGTTGCCGTTGCGCGCGGCGCCGCTTCCGCTGGCAGTCTCGACGGGGGCAGCCGTCTACGTGGCGTCGCTGTTCGCGCTGCGGACGCCGGCGCGTCTTCTGCGCGCGCGCGCCGGTCGTTCGGCGGAGCCACCGTCGATCTCCGTCGTCGTTCCGACCTACCGTCGCGTGCATTTGCTCGCACGCTGCCTGGATGCCCTCGCTCGCCAAACACTCGTACCGGATGAAGTCATCTGCGTCTATCGGGAAACGGACTTCGAAACCGCTCGCTTCCTCGACACGTGGTGGCGCGAGGACCCGGCGCATCGGCGTCGGGTCTCCGTCGAGCAACCCGGGATCGTGCCGGCACTGAACGCCGGAACGCACGCGGCACGTTACGCGGTCGTCGCCTTCCTCGACGACGACGCAACCGCACACTCCGACTGGCTGGAACATCTTGCTCCGGCCTTCGACGATCCCGCAGTGGGCGCCGCCGGCGGACGACTGATCGATCACGTCGATGGAATACGCCGGCAAGGGCGCGCGCGCCGAGTCGGCCTGGTCACCTGGTACGGCCGCGTCATTGACAAGCACCACTGCGAGGGCGCGCGCGAAGGACCGGTCGATTGGCTTACCGGATCGAACATGGCGATTCGCGCGGAACTGGTGCACCACGATCAAGCGCTCTCCCACACCGACGCCGGACTCGCGCTATGCAACGACCTCGACACGTGCCTGTTCGTGCGTCGCGCCGGATACCTGGTTTGGTATGCCCCGGACGCGGTCGTCGAACACCACACCACCTCGTTCCGCGACCCGGACCTCGGCACCCGCGTCCAGGGCGCAGGTGCAAGCGCATCGGCAGCCAACCGAACCTACGTGCTGGCGAAGTACCTTCGCGGACCGCAACGAGTGGCGATGCTCGCCTACGGATTCGCCATCGGCTCGGCATCGGTTCCCGGACCGGGGCGCGCGCTCGTCGAGTTCGCGCGCAACCCGCGGCGAGCGCTGCACATGATGCGCCGCATCGCGCCGGCCTGGCGCGGACGGCGCGCGGGAATGCGCAAGTTCCGCAGCGCGCAGCCCTCCTCGGCGCGGAAAGCCGCGCACCGCTTGCGGGCAGGTGAGGTCGAATGAAGGTCGTCACGACCGGACACATCGTGGTGCTGTCGCCACACCTGGACGATGGAATCTTCTCCCTGGGGGCATGTCTGCACACGGCTGCAAGCATCGGAGCGCACGTCTCGCTGGTAACGGTCTTCGCCGGAGATCCCGAGGACCCGCAGCCGGCCGGACCCTGGGACCGACGAGCTGGCTTTCGCACCGCGGGCGAGGCTGCGCGCGTTCGCCGCGAAGAGGACCGCCGAGCTTGTCGCATCCTGAGTCTGGTGCCGGTGTGGCTTCCCTTCCCCGACGAGCAATACCACCCGGGGCCCGACGACGACACAATCTGGACCGTGCTGGAACCGATCGTGCGCGCGGCCGACATCGTGTACACGCCGGGATTCCCGCTCGCGCATCCCGATCACCGACGTCTGGCGACATTGATCAACGCGCACTGCCCCGACGACGTGTTCCTCGCGTCTTATGTGGAGCAGCCTTACCCGGTGTTCCACGGGCGTATTCCGTGGAGACGTCCGCGCGCGCCGGCCGACGGCGGGGCGGAATGGGTATCCGTGACGGCCTCCGAGCACGCGCGGCGGGCCAAGCAAGACGCTTGCGCCGCGTACCGAAGTCAGATCCCGCTGTTCGGACGCGGCTCGGTCATCGACCGCATGCTCCACTACGAGGAACGGCGCGGCGGCGAGACGATCCGCTGGCGTCTCAAGACGAAGCAGACCTCGTAAGGCGGCCCGTCGTTCGCACGCGACGCGGGTCCGACCCTGCCCCACGCGCGCAGCAGCGGTTGAGTCAAGGTCATGGCTCCACGCACACGCCGCATCCGTTGCTCGGCGCGGAACAGCCGCTCGTGGGCCGCCACGGAGATCGTCGGAATCTCGACGAGGTCGCCGTGAACTCCCAGCATTTCGCGGATGTTCGCGGAAGTCGGCGGCCCCGACCGGATCTGATCATCCAGCCACGAAGGCACCGGGTGCCCGGCGCGCGCACTCCACTGCGCGTTGCGAAGGTCCGAGAGTGCCGCTTCCTCGCCGCACGGAGTGACCGCGACGACCGACCCCCGGCACACGCGAAGACACTCATCGAGCAGAGCCTCCCGGCAGCCGACGACATGCGTGAGCACTGCGACGCACACAACCGCGTCGAAAGACCCGTCGGGAAAGGGAAGTCGTAACCCATCGGCAACAACCGCACGCATGTGGCGCATGGGGCGGTGACTGAACGCGAGGTCTACTCCGATGAACGGCCGATCCCACCACGTGCCGATCCCCTCTGATCCCGATCCGACCTCCAGCACGCGCGCGTCCGCCGGTAGTTCTCTCAAAACCCGCAGCACCGGTGCGTAGCGCAGCACCTGATGCGGCGCACGATGGACCCTCATGACGCCCTCCTTCTTCCCGCCGCCACGGCAGCGATCGATCCCTCAACGATTTCGGCAGCATCGGCCCACTTGCGGCCGGCCGCCGCAATACGCCCTCTCTCGCCCAGCGCGGCGGTAGCCGCGGGGTCGTCGAGCAACTCCAGCAGAACGCCTGCGAGCGCGCGCGCGTCCGGCTCGACGAGCACTCCGCCGCGAAGTTGCGCGTGCTGCTCGCGAACCGCGGGGACGTCGTAGGCGACATAGGCGACTCCGCGCGCCGCCGCCTCGGTCACCGCCAGTCCCCACCCTTCCCGCGTCGAAGGAAGAGCGAGCACACCCGCACCGCGCACAAGCGCGTCCAGCACTGCGTCCTGGACGCGACCGACGAACTCCACCGTGGTTCCCAGATCCGCCGCTAGGGCGCGTAGTCTGGGGCCGTCGGGGCCGTCGCCGATCACGGTGAGATGCGCGTCGGGTCGGCGCGCGCGCACAATGCGCATCGCGCGCAACAGATCCTCCACGCCCTTCTGCGGAACCAGGCGCCCGACGAATACGACGCGAGCGAAATCGCGAACCGGTGATCGGCAGGCGGCGACGTGATCCGCACCGGCGGGAACCACGACAACCGGGCGCCCGCGCGCGATTCGAGCAAGTCCCCGCCCCGTCGCAGCGCTCGGAACCAGAAACCCATCGGGCGCAAGCACCGCGGGAGCACGCTCGAGAGCCACCAGACGCGCGAGGCCCCCGGCGACACCGTTGACGCGAATTCGCTCGGCCGCTCCATAGACGTCGTGCACGATGCCCAACGACGGAACATGCGCGCGCCTCGCAGCCGCAACCGCCGGCGGCAACGCCGAGTACTGCGCGAGCACAACGTCGGGACGCATCCTCAAGACCGCGCGCGCCACCTCGCGCGTGAAGGCGGCTCGACCACCGTGGACGCGATGCACCGACACCGGCCCTGCGACGTCGGACTCGCACCCCGGCGCGGCGCGCGCGATGACATGCACCTCGTGACCGCGCGCCGCAAGGCCTGCGGCGATCTCGCGGGTCCAGGTTTCCGCTCCACCCACCTGCGGAGCAAACCGAGGTGTGCAGATCAGCAGACGCAACGGCGAAATCATCGCGCCACACCTGCCTCACGCGAAACGCCACGCATATCGCCGGAGATGCGCGCGATGCGAGGGACGTGGGCGTAGGCCCGATTCAAAGACCATCCAAACGGAGTCGATACAACGGGTGATGGTTTCGCTCGTTCTATGACTCGAACGGGCCAGAACTCACACAAGGAATGATGCTCATGCGGAAACGTCTTCCCGTCCTCAACTTCCGCAATGCCGGAGTCGTCCTCTCGTTTACACTCATTGCCGGCCTGCTGGCGCCGCAAATACCCGCACAAGCGCGCCCGGGCGGAAAACTCGTGCCGTCGCGCGGCGTTCTGATCGGCGCCTACGTGGACACCGACAACCAGTGGACGACCGAGTCCGCCGCGAACCTCGAGGTGAAGAACTTCGAGACGACGATCGGACGCCGCCTGCGAATCAACCACCACTATTACGGGTGGACCCAACAAATTCCGACGGGGTTGGAAAAGACGGACATCTCCAACGGCCGCATTCCCCTTATCTCCTGGCAAGGCACCAACCTCAACCAGATCAACTCCGGGCAGTACGACACGATGATCAAGGCGCGCGCGCGCGCGCTGAAGGCCCTCGGCCGAAAGGTGTTCCTTCGCTGGGGTTGGGAGATGAACGGCGACTGGTATGCATGGGACGGAAGCCACAACAACAGCTCGGGAACGACCAACGGTCCGGCGAAGTACCGCGCCGCGTGGAAGCGAATCTGGAACCTGTTCCGCGGGCAGGGAGTCACCAACGTCGTGTGGGTGTGGTCTCCGAACCACGCCAGCGTCCCGGCGGCCTCGTGGAATCACTGGAGCAAGTACTACCCCGGCGACACCTACGTGGATTGGGTCGGCATCGACGGCTATAACTTCGGAAACACGCGTTCGTGGTCCAAGTGGACCACGTTCCGCAGCATCTTCACTCCCGTCTATCGCACCTACGCGAGCCGAAAGCCGATCATGATCGGAGAGACGTCCACCACCGAGGCCGGGGGCGACAAAGCCGTCTGGATAGCCCAGGCCCGCTCCGTCATGAAGCAGTACTTCCCGTCGGTTGCGGCCCTCATGTGGTTCCACGTCCCGAAAGAAGAGGACTGGCGCGTGAACACCTCCTCCAGGTCGCTGAAGACGTACCGCGCCATGGTCGCCGACTCCTATTACACGGTCGGAATCCCGAGCACGTCGCGGTAGGTCACTCGACGGGAAGCTCATACGCGCTCACCTGAAGGCGTCCGAACTCGAACAACTTGGTCCTTCGGTACGTCAGATCGAGGAATCGGGGAATGCTGGCGGGAACGTCGGGGTCGGCGCTTTGCAGATACAACAAGTCGAGCACAACCCACAGCCGATTGCCTTGATGAAGCTCAGCTACGCGCACCAAACGCTCCCCCACAACGGCGACGGGAGGATCGTCCTTTTGCACAAGCTCCACCCGACCGTCGAAGTAGTAGCGGAACGGCTTGGCATCGAACCCGGGAAGCACGACGACCGCGTCGCCTGAGGACATGTGACTGGTGACCGCCGCGGCCGCTGCGCGGAAGTCCTCGCGAACCGGATTCGCCGGGTCGAGCGCTCCCGCAGCCGTCGCCGCCAACAGCACAACCGCCGCGAAGAAGAGGCCTAACCCAAACCGTCGCAACGCCGACAGCCGCGCAGCAATCAACAGCAGAACCGGCGGCGAAGCGATGATGAGGTACTTCTGGAAGAACAACCCCGGCACGGCGATGTTCGCGACGAACACGCCCCCGACCGTGAAGACGATCCAGGCTACGAGGAACACCGTGACGCGACGCCGCCGCGCAGAGCGACGGCGCGCCGTGGTGCCCCGCACGATGGCCAGCGGCCACATTCCCGCAACCACTGCCGTCGCCGTCGCCAGCACCGCTGTTGCTTGGTAGCCGCCGACGAACACCACAAAGAATGTAATGAAGGCATAGATAATCCCGTAGGCGGTGTACTCGCCCGCCGGCAAACGAACACCGTTCGTCAGCGATGCCACACCCGAAGGCTGGATACGCGTCGTGTACAGCAACCACATCCAGGGAGCGAACAGCGCAAGAGCGCCCGCCGTCGCCGCCGCCCACGCGCGCCACGGCCTGAACCCTCTGCGCCGCCCGCACAGCACCAGGTAACCAACGTGCACAGGCAGGAGCAACAGCATGAAGTAGTGCGAGTACAGCGCGACTCCGGTGACGAGGGCGTACGCCGCCCACCGCCGCGCGCCTCCCCATCGCACGGAATCGACGAGTAGCACCGTCGACGCCAGCGCGCCGACGACCACCAGCGGGTACATGCGCGCCTCCCCGCTGTGCCAAATCCAAAACGGCGACAACGCCGCAAGCGCCGCGGCCGCGATCCCCGCGCGCACGCCGAACAGCCTGCGCCCCAGCGCATGCATGAGTGGTATTGCCGCGACCCCGAGCAGCAGAGACGGAGCGCGCAATGCCCACTCGGATGTGCCCGCGACCTTGATCCATTCATGCAGCAGCGTGTGGTACAGCGGGATGTGAACGTTGCCCGAGGCGAGCCCGCGCCACAGCGTGAGGAGCGGCTCTTGGGCTTGGGCCAAGCTCAGCGACTCATCCAGGCGGATCCCCTGTGTCGGCGCGAAGGCAACACGCAGCGCGAGACCAACGACGGTCCACCCCAGCACCGTTGCGCGCACGCGTGCGGGTGACCAGCGCGCGCCGAACACCACGGAAGGAGTCACCGCATCCTCCGGGAAGAAGCTCCGGTGGAGCCGCGCTGGAACGGTAACCGGTTCCGGCGGGCGCGCGCGCGCCCGCGACGCGTCCCGCAGGGTTACTCGAACGATCCCCCACAGCAGAAGCATGTTGAGCGCAGCCCAGGACATCGTCGTCACCGTGCGCGCGTCCGGCGTGCGCAGAAACGCTCCCATCACGATCGCCTGCGCCGTCGCCGCAAACGCGATCAAGGGCAACAACGCCAGCGGCGGCACGCCGCCGCGCGCGCGACGGCCCGTTACCCGAAAGCGTGCCGGCAGGTGAAGCACCGCGGAGATCGCCGCGGCGGCGTAGACGGGGAAGGCTCCGAATGTGTAGCGAATGTGGTCCAGACCCAGCCGTCGCCCCAACGCCCAGCGCAGGGTGAGAAACGCGCACAGCAGGTACGGCGCGTAGAAGAACACGAAGTCGCCGCTGCCCGGGGCCAAAGCGCTCCAACCCCCAACCAAATACAGGATCGGCAGCGTGAGGTAGATCGTCGACACCAGCCCGATCAGATAGAAGGTCGTGGCCAGCAAGTACTGAACTCGCTGACGGAGAGTGAACCCGCGCTTGAACGGCTCACCCGTGAACAGCGCGCCGATCGAGCCGCGCGCCCAGCGGAACTGCTGGCGGAAGTAGGCGCGAACCCCGGTCGGTCCAAGCCCCTCGGCGAGCACATGCGGGTAGTACACCGAGCGCCACCCCGCCCGGTGCAATCGCATCGACGTCACGAAGTCCTCGACCACGCTGCGCTCGTCGAACCCACCGACACCCTCGAGGGCCTTGCGTCGAAACAGCACGTTCGTGCCGCAGCAGAAAGCACTGTTGAGACCGTTCTTCCCTCGGCAAATCGGCCCGTAGAAAATGACCTGCTGCAAGTACGCCCCGCGAGCGACTTCGTCTCCTCCCGCGTTCGCGTAGTACTGAGGGGTCTGCACGAACGCCAGTTGCTCGTCGTTGAAGTACCCGAGGATCGATCGCAAGAACTCCGGGTGCGGGACGTGGTCGGCGTCGAACACCGCAACCAAGTCCCCCTTCGTGCGCTCCAGCGCCGCGTTGAGGTTTCCCGCCTTCGCACCACGACTGGTGAAGCGCACGATGTAGCGCGCCCCCAGGCGTGCGGCGAGGGAACGGACGGCAGGATCGCGCGCGTCGTCCAGCACGTAGGTCTGGTGCGGCACATCCATTGCGATCGCACCTGCCACGGTTCGCTCGATCACCTCGAGCGGTTCGCCGCACGTTGGGATGAGTACGTCGATCGAGTAGTCGGCCGTCGCGTGAACCGGAGGCGCAGGATCGACGCGCATCGACCACACCGACCACCACAGCCCCAACAAATGGACGAGGTTGAACGCCTCAGCGCCGGCGAGCAACATAAACAAGCCCGGGACCCCCGCGCGCCCGGGAACGAACCACCACGACACGTAGAACGCCGCCGTCGCGAGATTAGCGAGCACGAGCGCGCGCCCGGCCGGCGAAATCACACGCGGAGGAGAAAGCGCCTCGGTGTCGGCCGCGGCAAGAGTGAGTGTTCGCTGCGGGACGATCACCGCAGGGCCTTCCGGTACGCGCGGTCGCCGGCGTCGCTCGCCGCTTCGACGACTAACGCAGCCCACCGGCTCCAGCCGTCACGGAACCCATGCGGCGGCAGGGGCGGCGTCGCGAGCGCACGCAGCAATCCCTGCGCCAGCGCCGCACCGTCGCCGGGTGGCACCACGACACCCCGGTCGCCGACGGCCTCCGTGATGCCGCCGACCGACGTCGCGACAACCGGACGCTCCGCGAGCGCCACGAGCGGGAGTATGCCGCTCTGGGATGCAGTCCGGTATGGCATGGCCACGACGTCGGCGAGCGACAGCAGTGCGAGGACTTCGTCGTCGGGAACGTATCCGGGGAACAAGCGAATCGAAGATTCGACACCGAGGCGTCGAGCCTGCAGCCGGAATCGCTCGACGGGTTCATAAAAGGTCCCGGCGACGACGAGAGTCGCCGGACTGCGCGCGCACACGGCCGGCATCGCCTCGATCAAGTCGCTCAAGCCTTTGTAGGGCCGCACGTTGCCGAAGAAGACGATCATGGGGCCGTCCACCGGCCCGACACGCGCGCGCCAGCGCTCGACCTCCATCGGGTCGATGTGCCCCGCCAAGTTAGGTGGGTGCGCAAGCACATCGATGCGCGCGCCCGGAGCCAGAGTGCGAACCTGCGCCGCCACCGCGGTCGAAAGCGCGACGAGTCGTCCCGCCGCCGACATCGTTCGTGCTGCGGCGGCGCGCGCCAGCGGGAACGGCTCGTGAGGAAGCGCGTTGTGGCAGACCATCATCACTTCAGCGTCATTGCGACGAGCCGCAATGATCAGGTGGCGAAGGCACGGAGCAAACAGCGGATGCCACCACTGCACGACGACCAGATCCGGTCCGAACTCGCGCAATTCGCGCGCGGCCCGCATCCACGTGCGCGGCCGCCACGGAACCAGAAAGGCCTCGTGGCCGGCGGCAGCGGGCTGCCGCCGGCCTGCGTCCGTCCACGACGGATACATACGCTCGAACCCGATGGCTCGTACGTGAGCATTCGTAGCAACGGTTTCGGCGAGGCGCGCGTTGAACTGCGCGATCCCCCCGCGCGCGCCCGCGCTCGGGCCGACGAACAGCACGCGCGGTCCGCTACCGTTCAGTCCCGCGACGGCGCCCACGACTCGGACCGCTCCCAAGGCCGCGCCTCAAACAAGCGTCGCACCTTGAGCGCGATCGCCGCCGGGGCGCCGAGCGCGACTGCCATCACCGGCCACCAGGGCCGGCCGGCGATCGCTCCCACAAGCACTGCCACTGCCAGCGTGTCGCCGGCCCCCAGCCGCACATGCGCGGTCACCCGGAACATGTGCTTCTCGTCCAGGTCGCTCTCGTCGCGCATCTCCCGCCAGTGCGAGGGCGTCGCAGCGCTGACATAGAAGAACGCGAGATAGCCGGTAAGCGCGGCGGCGGTCCAGACCTCGGCTCCGGCAACCCCCATCCGCGTCGCGCCGACGCCCAACCCCGCAAGAACCACCGTGTCACGCAGCCGGTCGGACAGCCCGTCGGCAACGTATCCCGCTGCGGTGTCGAGGTGCTTGGCGCGCGCGATCTCGCCGTCCATCGCATCCAGCAACTTGGCAAGGAATGCAGCCACGCCCCCGACGACGAGAAACGCATACCGACCGGTCGCGAACATCGCCGCGGCGGCGAATCCGAAGAACACCCCGGCAGCGGTCACGTGCGACGGACGCACGCGAGTACGCGCCAGCCGGATCGACAACGGTAACGACACGCGGCGGAACACCAGCCATCCGAACAGCGTCTTCACGGGTTTTGTCGCCCGTGCCGCGTCCACCTCGGAAGTCATCTTCCCGCACTCCCTCGATACCCGTCCCGCGCTCCGACGTCGGAAAGCACGATCACCGACGGCGGATGCGCGGAGTGCGTCATTCCCTCCGAGTGGAACAATGGAACCTCGGCGAACGGCACAGTCGCGCTTCGCGGTCTTGCGACGACTTCCGCAACCAGCCCGGTCAGGATGAACTGCATCCCGATGACGAGCGCGAGGGCGCTGACCGCAGCCAGCCCCGCAGTTGCCGCAGCCGACCCGAATGCGAAGTGCTGCACGGCGAGCGACGCAAACCCCGCGACCGACAACACCAGAAGCACGCTTCCGACGCCCCCGAACGCGTGCAGCGGCCTCCGCGCGTACTTGGACGTGAACACCACGGTGATCAGATCCAGAAGACCCCGGAAGTATCGCTCCAGACCGTAGCGGGACTTCCCGTGCAGGCGAGGATGATGACGGACCGGCATCTCCGCGATCCCGAATCCCCGATCGTGCGCAATGGCGGGAAGATACCGGTGCAGTTCTCCATAGCAGTACGGCGCCAAGTCCTTCGCGCAAGCCGCCGTGTACGCCTTCAATCCACAGTTGAAATCGTGCAGGCGTACTCCGGTAACAGAGCGAGTGACTGCGTTGAAGACCTTCGACGCCGCGCGCCGAGTCCACGAGTCCCGGCGCCGCACCTTCCATCCGCTCACCAACTCGACTCCATCGCCGAGCTTGTCGATCATCGCCGGGATATCCCCCGGCTCGTCCTGCAGGTCGCCGTCGATCGTGACGACGACGGCTCCGCGCGCCTCACGGAAGCCGGCCGACAGTGCGGCCGACTTGCCAAAATTGGCTCGGAGCCGGAGCGCCCGCGCACGGGGATCGTGGCGCACGAGCTCTCGCAACACTTCCGCGGATGCGTCGGTGCTGCCGTCGTCCACGAACAGAACTTCAAAAGTGCGACCGGCAAGAGCCGCACCGACCGCGTCGAACAACGAGCGAATGCTCGGCGCCTCGTTCTTGACCGGGACGATAACCGAGACGTCGGGAGTCGAACGGCGAATCGGACCAGAGCGATTCGGCACGTTGCACCTCCACGGAGTCCAAGCAGATGTTTCGTCTACCTGCGGTGTCGCGATCCCATGAGTCGCAACCTATTTCGCGACTCGACTTGATTGTTATAGGACTTGCGGACCGGGCCAATAGCCCGATGGAGTGAGATCGCATCCGCATTCATGGCAGATTCGTGGCGTGGTCCGGCGCGCGCCACTTTTCCGCAGGCACACCGGCCTATTGCGAATAGGCTCGTTGCGCCATGCGCGACATCCTGCCAATGCGCGCGCGCGCACAGCGCATTCGCAACGACTGCGGAAACGACGAAGCGGGGCGAGCAAGCCCGCCCCGCTTCGTCGCCTTCGGCTAGACGGTGTAGAAGCCCCAAGTCGCGGTCAGGTCTTGGACGTCGGAGAAGTTGTAAGCCCGCAGAACCAGCTTCGAATACTGCGCGGGCTTCTTGCCCGTCGCAGGCCTGATCCTCAACTGGATCACGGTGAGGCATCCGGCGGGACAGTCCTCTAGGTACGGCACGTCCTCAAACGCGACCATGCCCTTGTTGCCGGGAAGACACAGCACGATGTCCCAATCGATCGTCGGCGTTGCCTCGATCTTCAAGAAGTTCGCCTTCGACGGAACGTTCAGCGTGACATCAAGGAACGACCCCGCGGGACTGGGCTCGGTGCACGCGAACGTGGTCTGGCGGTCCTGAGGGTCGTCTTCGAGCAGGTTCCAGCTCGCAACAAAGGCCTCCGGGTCCGACGTGTGCGGGACCAAGTACGAGCAGACACCGGCACAAGGAAGCGCCTCAGCCACCGGAAAAGTGTGTGTGCCCCTCAACACAGGGGTCGTAGTGGCGCGCGCGGGAACGACGGGGAGAACGGCTGCCACCGCGAGGGCGGCCAACAGGATTCGCTTCATCGGTACCTCTTCTCGGATTCGAAGTGAGCGACGGCCCGAGGACTTCTTCGGGCGAGCCAATTTTACGGTGAGGCATGTGCTCCCCGCGACGCCGGATGGAAGGATTCGCCGCGTTGCGGCCATTCGTCACGCAGCCCGAGTACACACCTCACCAGCGGAAACCGATGGAAACCGGCTCGCGAAATCACATTTCAGACAGATCGCATAAGTGGGGGAAAACGCAAGAGCCCGGAATCCCGGGCTCCTCGCTGTCGGTCTCGCCGTAGTCAGATGGCGTCCCCGCCGGCCTCTCCGGTACGAATCCGGTACACCTGCTCGGCTGTGGTGACGAAGATCTTGCCGTCGCCGATCTTGCCGGTGCGCGCGGCGGTCATCACTGCCTCCACTACCTGCTCGACCTGCGCGTCCTCGCAGATGACTTCGATCTTGACCTTGGGAACGAAATCCACTTGATACTCCGCGCCGCGGTAGACCTCGGTGTGCCCGCGCTGGCGACCGAACCCCCGAGTCTCGGTCACGGTCATGCCTTGTATGCCGACCGCGCGCAGAGCCTCCTTGGCCTCCTCCAGCTTGAACGGCTTCACGATTGCCGTGACAAGTTTCATTCGCCCTGCCTCCCCTGACGTGTGTCCGACAGGCTAGCCGAGAACCCACCGGAATGACCCCATGGGACGGAGGCAGCCATGTGCCCAATGTGGGCTCCGACGTCGCCACTGGAATACGCGGCCTCACCGTGCTGGGTGAGGTCGGCCCCGACCAGTTCGTCGTCCTGCGACAGACGAATCCCGACGGTCTTGTCGACGAACCACAGAATCCCCAGAGACAACACTGCCGAGTACCCGATCGTCACTGCGATTCCGAGCGCCTGGTCCGCCAATTGCCCGAGGTTACCGAACAACGCCCCGTTGTCTCCGGCGGCGTTCACTGCGATCTCGGCAAACACACCGGTCGCCAGCGCCCCGATGATCCCCCCGACCAGGTGCACTCCAACAACGTCCAGTGAGTCGTCGTAGCCGAAGCGGAATTTCAGGTTCACCGCGAAGTAGCACACCGCTCCGGCGACCAGCCCGATAACGAGTGCCGCCCACGGACGAACAAATCCAGCCGCCGGCGTGATCGCAACGAGTCCCGCGACTGCGCCGGAGGCCGCACCGACGGCAGTGACCTTCTTGTGGCGCAGCCATTCGGGAATCGCCCATCCGAGCATCGCCGCGGCGGCAGCGCAGTGCGTCGCAACGATCGCGCTCACCGCAATACCGTTTGCGGCCAGCGCAGAACCTCCGTTGAACCCAAACCAACCGAACCACAGAATCCCAGCGCCCAGCAACGTCATCGTTACGTTGTGCGGCGGCGCGATCTCTCGCGGCCAGCCTTGGCGCTTACCCAGATACACCGCAAACACCAGCGCCGCGACACCTGCATTGATGTGCACAACCGTTCCACCTGCGAAGTCGAGCACTCCTCGATCGAACAGCCATCCGCCCGCCCAAACCCAGTGGGCGACCGGGCTGTAGACCAGCAACGACCACAGCGCGAAGAAGACGGCCATGCCGGAGAACTTGGTGCGTTCGGCAAACGCCCCCGAGATCAACGCGGGAGTGATCACCGCGAACATCAACTGGAAGAGCATGAAAGCCAGGTGCGGCGTCGCCCCCGACAATAAACCGGGCGCGGCCCCGGGCGCGCAACACACCTTCGGCCCCGCGGCGTCAAACGCCACGTTCTTGAGTCCAAAGAAGTCGAATCCTCCGATGAACCCCGCGTGGTCACCGCCGAATCCCAACGAATACCCGACCAGCACGAAGACGACCGTCACCAGGCCGAGCGCGAAGAACGAGTGCATGAACGTCGAAAGCACGTTCTTCTGCCGAACCAAGCCACCGTAGAACAGCGCAAGTCCCGGCGTCATGAACATCACCAGCGCCGAAGCAACAATGATCCATGCCGTATCGCCGGTATTCATGGTTGGCATCGTGTACCCCCGAGAGAGCCGTCGTCCGCGGTCTCAAGGAATCTACGGGCCGGCTGTTTCCGAACGTTTCCGCCCACGTTACGCGCAGGTTAATTATGTGTTTCCCCCGGACGCGCGCCTTCTCCCCGCACCGGAGCCACATCTGGGTGCGAGTACTCGCGCCTGGCGCAAATGATGTGCGCCAGGCGCGAGTACTCAGGTGCACACCTGCCCGGGATCTCCTGCCCGGTTCCAGTCCGCGGACTCAGACCAGTCCGCGTCAATCGGTGGGGGCTTCAGCCATTGGGACCGTGTAGATGAACGTCGAACCTTCGCCGACGCGGCTCTCGACGCGGATCGTGCCCCCCTGGGCCTCGACGAAGAACTTGCAGATGTACAACCCGAGTCCCGTGCCTGATCTCTTCCCGCTCTCCGGGATTCGGGAGGGAGAGAACTTCTGAAAGATCGCAGGCATCGCCTCTTCGGAGATGCCGACGCCACGATCGCGCACGGCTACCTCAATCATTGCGTCGCGCGGAACCACCGACACCTCGACAGGCTTGTCCGAAGACGAGAACTTGAGCGCGTTGGAAAACAGATTCCTGAAGATCTGCCGCTGACGCCCTTCGTCCCCGAGTGCCGGTGGACATCCGTCGGAGGGTGCATCGAGCGCGTATGTGCGGCCGGCCACCGTGGCCATCTCGAAGACGACCCGCCCGATCATGTCCAACAGATCGAAAGGCGCGACATCCAGGCTCAGATTCCCCGACTCGATCCGCGCCAAATCGACGAGTTCGTCGATCAGGTTGTCCATCTCCATAGCGTTGAGTTCGATCGTCTTCAGGAACTTGCGCCGCTCCTGGTCGCTGAAAGATTCCCAGTTGTCGAAGAGGGTCGATGCGAAGCCGGCGATCGTCGTCAAGGGCGAGCGAAGATCGTGGGAAACGATGCTGATGAAATCATTCTTGAGTTGATCGAGTTTCCTCAACCGCTCCGCGGAGATTCGCTCGGCCTCGTACGCTTGCTCAAGTGCGTTGAGCATGCGTTGCCGCTCGACGGCGTGCCACAAGGTGCGGGCGAGCAACTCGGGCTTGGGCTCGCCCTTGACGAAGAAGCCCTGCGCCCCCGCCCCCACTGCCCCGCGGATCAGCGCCTCTTCATCCGAGACCGTGAGGACCACCACCGGCACGGATGGGGCTTCTCTGTTGATCCTGGTGATTGAATCGAGACCTTGGGTGTCGGGCAATCCCAGGTCGAGCAGAACGACATCCAACCCGCCTTCGGCCAACTGAGCGAGACCTTCACTCAGCCGCGTTGCGATCTCGACGCGAAACCCAAGCTTGTCCACCTCGGACAGCATCTCCGAGACCAGGCGCGCGTCCCCGGGGTTGTCCTCGATCACCAGAACCCGAAGTAAGTCGTTGGTCAAGGCGTCACCTCCGGGGTAACTCTACGATCATCAGCCAGAAACTCTCGATGAGACGGACGACCTCGAAGAACTTGTCCAGATCCACCGGCTTCGTGATGTAGCAGTTCGCGTGGCGTTGATACGCCTCAGCAATGTCCTTCTCGGAAGTCGAGGTCGTCAGGACGATGACGGGGATCTCCGACAACGTCGGATCAGCGCGAATCTCGGTTAGAACCCTCATGCCGTTCTTCTTCGGGAGGTTCAGGTCAAGAATAATGAGCGCCGGGCGGGGCGCCTCGGCGAACTCCCCCTCCCTCCGCAGGAACGCCATCGCTTCTTCGCCATCGACGGCCACGCTGAGGTTGGTCCGCACCCGGCACTCCGCAAAAGCCTCCTCGGTCAGGCGCACGTCACCCGGGTGGTCGTCGACCAGGAGAATCTCCACCGGCTCTCCGGAGCGCGCAATCATGGGACGCGGCTCAAGATGACGAAGAACGTTGAACCCTCGCCCACCACCGATTCCACCCAGATTCGACCCCCATGGCGTTCCACGATTCGCTTGCAGATCGCAAGCCCCACGCCGGTGCCCGGGTAGTCACGCGGGTTGAGTCGCCGGAAGGCTTCGAACACGCTCTCGGCGTACGCGTGATCGATCCCGATGCCGTTGTCGCGAACAGACAGGCGCCATCCGCCCACCACAGGCTCGGCTCCCACGTGGACGACGGGCGCGCGCGCGCCGCGGAACTTGACGGCATTCGTCACCAGGTTCTGAAGAAGTTGAGCCAATTGCGACGAGTCCGCGAGAACCGTCGGCAGAGGGTCGTGCGTCAGGGTCGCGCCGGACTCCGCCATGAGGCTTTCGAGGTTGGCAAGCACGCCTCGGAGAACCTGCTCGCAATCCGCGGCACGCAGATCAAGTTCCGTCGAACCAACGTTGGAGTATTCGAGCAAGTCCCGAATCAGCGCTTGCATCCTCTTGGTTCCGTCGACGACGAAGCCGATGAAATCGTCGGCGTCCGCGTCGAGCCTCCCGGCGTACCGCTTGGCCAAGAGCTGCGTGTAGCTGGTGATCATCCGCAGCGGCTCCTGGAGATCGTGAGAGGCGACATAAGCGAACATCTCCAGTTCCGCGACTTTGCGCTTCTCGAGGTCGAAGTCCTCCAGGATGTTCATGACCGCGCGCTGCGTATCGTTGAGCCGCGTCTTCTCGTCGCTGAAGTCCTCGAGGATGTTGAGAATCGCCCTCGCGTAGGCCGAAGCATCGACCCGACCGTCTACTGCCGGTATCCAAGCCTCCGCGGGCGGCGTCTTCACTCGTCCCCCCGAGGCGGCACAGACCCCCTCGCAAGGCTCAAACTTGCGGTCAGATCGGCGATCTCTTTCTTCAGCTCGATCATCTTGAGTTCGCGCCCAACGGTAAGCTTCTGGAACCGCTCGAGTTCCGCCAACCTCTCCAACTCGTTGCCTCGCTGCAAGGCGATCTCGGCTTCAGCCTGCTTTTGCGCGGTGACGTCGCGCGCGGCCGCGAAGACTCCAAGCACACTGCCTTGGGCATCTTTGTAGACCGAGGCGT
>Ga0265292_1000884_pt1 | contig 32100 bp, 32 predicted proteins | sample Munlanlewell296A_FD_189080 | JGI IMG/M metagenome (GOLD analysis project Ga0265292, IMG submission 189080) | Leachate microbial communities from a municipal landfill in Southern Ontario, Canada - Leachate well 296A | ecosystem: Engineered > Solid waste > Landfill > Unclassified | place: Canada... | reverse complement strand
CATAATTGAATGTTAAAGCTGTCACTTTATATCCTTTATTAATTGTATATGCCAATAAAGTCGAGGAATCTAAACCACCACTAAATAAAACTAAACAATTTTTACTTTTCATTTAATTATTTTTTTTACTACCTTCTGCTACTTTTTCTGAGGTATCTTCTGCTGCAATAGCTAAAATTTGTAAAATTAATGAGTTCGCTAAATTGGGGTCATTTGTTTGATATCCAAAAAATAAACTAACATTATTAAGAGAATTGCTTATTCTAATTTTTTCAAGTTCTTCTTTCCCTATTTTAAAAAAATCAAATTCACCCAGGAATGAAACACCATATTTTTCTATTTCTAAATCATAAACAAAATTTATCACAGGAATTGATTCAGCGTAATACAAAACATCATTAAAATTGTGCTTTTTTATTTCTTCTTTTAAAGTTTTAATATCCGATAAATAATAATTGTATTGTTTCTCAATGTATTCTATTAAGACTGCCTCTTCAATATTTGGAAATTTATATTTAATTAAATATTTAATTAAATCCTGTAAAAAGGATTTTTGTTTCACAGGGTCAAAAGTTACCAAAGTGGTTTTACTATCTGTATTTCTATATTCAGTATCACATAAAATTCTACTTATAATCCTATTGTAAAACCGACAATCCCTTTTTTGTAAATCCTCTACTTTTTTCCAACCTTCATCAACACCGAACCACAACCAATATGCCATAATATAAAAGTCATCCCTGTTTTTTTGTCTTTCTTTAGCTTTAGGTTTAGCGGTATCAATCCGATCTAGCATACTCTTTACAGTTAAATTTATGTCATAAAGGCTACCAAAAACTTTTCCTTCAAGTAACTCAACTTGTTTATTAATTTTGCAAGACAATTCTGATAATTTTTCAACTTGTCCTCGTGTATGTCGTGAAATTTCTGATAATTCTCTACCAGAATAATAAGAAGAAATTGTGTAAATACTACCTATTAAACCTAATAAACCAATAATTATAGAACTTGAATCAGTTTTAACTATTGGACAGATAAGGTTGAATATTAAGAAGAATAAAAAACTTGAAAAAAATATCACAACCATAAGGACATGAATGGTCTTAAAATATTTATTATAAAGATGCTTAATACATTGACAGGAACTCATATTATTTTAATTTGAAATATTTTTAATTCAATATTATTGCTTTTTAAAACTAAAAAATCCTTAAGTGTAATAGATTTGAATTCATTATAAATGATGGTTTCGATTGACTTTGAAAATGATGTTGAGCATAAATAAATTTTTTTATTTCTATCATGACTGAGGATTTGCTCAGAACATTTAATAAAACCCCTTAATGTTTTGTAATCAATATCAAAAAAAGTGTTATTCAAATTTTTATCATTATAGTAATTCTCATATCCATGAAATGATTCAAGTAGCGGTAAATTTGCAAAATAAATATCGAAATCAAAAATAATCAGTTTTATATTTTCAAATAAATCGCTTTCTATGAATTCAATGTTTTTTATCTTATTGATTTTTTTATTATAATTTGCGTTTTCAATTGCATCAGGATTAATATCAATTCCTAATACATATTTAGCCCCATTTAGCATAAAAAGAATAGAGGGAATACCTGATCCTGCTCCAATATCAAGGATTTTTTTATTCTTAAATAGGTTTGGTATTATTGCAAATAACAAACTAAGATAACCTGTTGGTGCAACAAATGGATTGAAAATGCCTTTGAATATAACGAAATTATAAGAAAGAAAACTAACATTGATGCTGTTATCCTGACAATAATGCCAGTCTAATACTGCTTCTATACTTTTAATATCATCAAATATCATAAGCAGTTTTTCCAAGAATTGATTTGTTGAGATACATAAATGGAATATTGATAATCCCAACAAAATATTTTGTAACGAATTGCCCAGTCATAATTTCTAATATTGGTAATCCGGTACCGTAAAAAGCAATTGTAACAAATATTAAAGTATCAACCGTTAATGAGGGTATCGTACTAAAAACATTTCTTGCCCATAAATGTTTCCCTTTAGTAAACTTTCGTACTATTTCAAAAAGATATGCGTCCAAATTTTCACTTACAAGAAAAGTAATCCAACTTGCTATTAATATGCGGGGCACTAATCCAAAAATACTATTCCAACTTTCTTGACCATTCCAGTACGGCGCAGGTTCAATCTTTGTCGCAAAAAGAAGAAAAAAAGACATAAAAACTTGTGTGACAAAAGTAATAAGTATCATTTTATGGACTGCTTTTCGTCCAAATTTCTCATTTACTACATCCGTCAGTAAGAAAGTCACGCCAAATATTAACATTGCTGCTGGTGCAGTAAACTTATAACCAAAAATGTCGAATGTCGCTATCTTTGAAGCAATGATTTGAGTTATTAGACAAAAAGTTATATAAATGCCATACAACAAGTCATAACTATTATACTTTTTTGCGTACCAGCTACCTGCAACAGAAAACGCAGATACGATCAATACATAAATTAAAAATGTCATATTCTTATAATTTTATGCAAAAATAAAAAAATAATTTGTACCATTTGGTAGGCATTAATTATAATTAGCTAATATACAAATTTTTCCTATCTGCAGATAAATATTGATGTGTTTATTTGTGTCATAATTTGTCAAAGTGTCAACCCAGCTATTATGGTCTTGAAGCATTGGCTATAACTCGTTTTTAGCAGTAGGGCGATTTTTTTATTATAAAGGTATAAAATTATGTGTCAACCTTACTTTTCTCAAATCCAATATGGAAGGGCAGTAAGGCTCATTTGCAGCTTTTTGTTTTCAAGCTGCAAATGTGCCTTTTGTGCTTTATTTTTGATATTGAGTTTGATCTTTGCAAGCTCTTTTAAAAGCTTTGATTTGATTGAGTTTAACAGATACCCTGCTCAGCTTTTAAATGTGCTTGCAAAAGTGTATCCATTTTAAAAAAGGAAAGATGGCATTCTTAGAAATCTGAGAAATTTCTAACTCTCCTGCTGTGATGTGAAAGTCAATGTCTGCAATACAACTGTCTGATAAAAGGATGGAGAATGAATGCCATCTTATATTGTCTGAATGTCTTACGGTCGTGCAAGTCGTGCAAGTCATGCAGGTCATGCGGGTTGTGTTCTTATAAGTGTTGCATGCTGTATAGATTCCGGAAGATGCTCTTTGTCATAACCTATGTATTTAAGCATTAAGTCTGCATCGAATTGTTTTGAGGAATTTGTAGCTATCTTATGACTCTTTTCATATAGATCCAATAAACACTGGCAGCCGGCAGAGGTAAATATCTTTCTTACTTTATCATTTTCTCCGATATCAGAAGTCATGAAGGTACTTAGCTTGTCAATCGCCAGGTACTTCTTATCAAGCTTTTGAAGACCTGTGATCTTTCCAAGCTTCAGCCCTTCGGGTGTGCTATTGTTAGTCACAAATAAAAACGTGCGGATTATTATCATTCCTTCTGCAATATCAACCCTGAAATAGCCAGCCCTTGTACCAAAATAGCGGTATTCAATGAGAATATTATGATTGATGTCGTAAAAAACTTTGGGATCCTTAAACGAAAGAAACATATGGTGATGTAAAGAGCCTGTGGGAAAACAGTCGATACGTTCTGATAATCTTTGCAGAGCATGGGACTGGATATAAACATCAAGAGGAATATCAGCAAATGGATTATCAATGTTTAAAACAGAAGGTTTAACTGTTATCCAGTCGATACCATAATTTGGGAAAGCATATCCAAGGCGAATTACCGGTCTGTGGTTATCATCTATAACAATTGATGAAGATTCTATTTTATAAGGATAAATGCTGATTAAATTGACAATTCCGTTTTCCAGACCCGGGCTGGGGGTGATTTCATGCTTTAACCAATAAAGGATCTTACCAATATCATTATAGTAAAAGGCAATTGTAAGAAGCATGATATAGATAGTATTATTTGCCTGGTCAAAAATAGTTTCCAGGCAGGTATTGAATTTTTTTAATTTTTTTTTAAGCGGACGGAGTGAGGATAATTCATCAGTCAGGAATCGGTCGAGATTTATTGAGGCTGTAAGGACTACAGTAAAAAACTCCTCTATCGTAACCTCTAATTTGTTTGGAATTACAATTATCTTCTCATTTTTTGTCCGACCTGATATAATTTGCCTGGCCTCGTTTATTATCCATGAAGGAATGTTGTATTCATCAGGTGCAACGATTTTAAATGAATGTGTCCGGGTATTGTAGAGGTTATCAAAGATTGTTTGTGGTATAATTGCAGATACCTCTTTACCATTAATAGTGTTGATGACATGTTTTAATTTGCGAAGAAACTCATTTCTGTGTTGAGCCTTCGCAAGTTTTTGTTTCTGGAAAGATGTAACCTTTTTCCTGCGTTGTGCCATCAGGATTCGATTAATGGTTATTAATTATATGTTGGTCTATGACTTTTTAAATTCCAAACTGTTTCGAATCTACCCAGTCCATTCCGAGCAGCGACCAGAAATCTAATGCAAGGTTATTCAGGACATAATCATAAGGGAGCCAGCCATAACCTTTATCACCCCATTCTTTTCCCCATGAGTTTCTGATCAGAAGCGCGCCGGTCGTTTCTTTATTATTATTAGTGTTCTTGATCTTCTTTGTGTCGTCATACCCAACAGCCACAATTGCATGACCCCATTCTGCAGATTCTCCTTCATCAGGATAAGGAATCCCGCCTTTTGTATCTGATTTATCAAATGAAGGAAATCCCCAGAATCCAAACATTGATGGTATTCCAGCTTCAAGATATTTCTTTACAGAATTAAGAACAGCAGAATAGGGAACCTTGGCGCCCTGTGGATCATGACAGAAGTATTTCAATGCTTCATAATCATCAGCAATTGAATAAACGAAAGCATTCGGCTCAACATCGAAATCTTCAACTTTATAAGGCCAGTACTTTTCTGCAGGGACACCACAGAGCACAAGCGCCCCCATTGTGCATCTTAACCACCCTCCTGCATCGCCAGTAGTTTGCATGAGATTACGGGTGATTTTATAAAGGAACAGGCGAGAAGCCACTATGTGCTTGTTAAATGCCCTTTTCTCGTAATACTCAACTATGCCAGTTCCTGCATTCGCAGTACATGAACCCAGGTTTCCCTGATTCTGAACAGGTGAGCACCACGACCTGAGATCGACTGTAGTCACAGCTTTCTTTTTGCCTTTATCCAGACCGAGCTTTTTATTGAATTCCTTTATTTCTTTCTGATGTTGAGTATAATCACGCAGATCAGGTCTTGGGGGCAACCATCCGGTTCCGACTATTTCACCTGAACCGGGCAATACTAATTTACCATACAGTGTTTCCATAATTTCTACTCCATACTTAATTATTAAACTTTATTATTTAGCACGTGGAATTATATTTGATTATTTTTCATTTGGTTGATCTAACATACCACTACGTTTCAAAAACACAATAGTCGCTTCGGTCCGGTTTTGAACCTTTAATTTAGGAAAGACATTTTGCAGATGCTTTTTAACAGTACAGAGTTTACATTTAAGATCATCAGCAATTTCTTTATTGTACTTTCCAATTGCGACTTTTTCCATGATCTCATATTCTCTCTCTGAAAGAATACTTCTTATGTTCATAGTATCCATGACACATTGCCTTTGAGTTAAACTTTTTAAAAGTGCTGGTTATTTAACTTCTATTTTTTTAACAGAAGTTAAGCCGTTAGTCATGATAATATCATATAGCTCAGTAATGGTAGCCGGAGCAGCCGCACCAGGAATTCCTTTAAGGGTTGATAAATCTGTGATTGCTGTTGCTGTTTTTGACACCAGTGATGTGAGAGCAGTAATAGATTCTGCGATTTTAGGATCTGTTTCCATACCGAATGTATTTATTGTGCCATCGGTGAGTTTCAGATCAAGCTTTTTGGAACCAAGCCCATCTTTTAACGCAATATACTGCGGGTTTTCAAGATCAGGAAGGTAAAGAATAGTTGCTTTGACGATACTATTATTTACCGTTTCCCTCTCAACCTGCAGATAAGGTTTAACCGTGTAATACTTTAAACCTGACTTTTTTATCAGCCCGGCATCTGAGTAGAATTTAACCGATGTACAGCCGGTTAAAGCCAGGATAAAAACACCGGTAACTAAATTGATTAATGCATTTTTCATAGCATAAACTGGTTTAAGTGAAACATATTTAATCCTAAAAAAAAGAAACAGCACAAAAATGAACATACGATAATTCATTCCGGAAACGCAGCAAATCTTCAAAAACCAGCGGGTCAACGCAGCAATTTTCTTTTTACACCGATCAACCCATAAAAGGTTTAGCACAATCGCGAAATAAAATTAAGAAACTATTTTCTAATTGACAAAGGTTTCAGGGGATAATTTATGTTATACTAAAGTATAATTGACTGGTATTTATCAAAGAAATAAATTTGAAGTGGAATTTATGTTTCGACTTCGTGAAAACTAAAGAAAACATCATTTTAACAGATAGCAGAACAATGCAGTTCTGTTTAGCCCCTAATCATTCCAGATTTAGCATTGTGCATTTTAGTAATCATATTTATCAATGGTATATATTTTCCTTCCTATTAAATCAAGACAACAGAGTTAGCTATGCTGGTAACCGTGGAAAAAATACCGGCGACTTAGTTAATGATTTGCGAACGACCGGAAATGCTTCTCCGGTTTTGCAGAACAATATTCCGGACCTGCGGAGCAATATTCTGGACCTGCGGAGCAATATTCCGGACTTGCGAAGCAATATTCCGGATTTGCGAGGCAATATTCCAGACTTGCGGAGGTATATTCCGGTTTGTGGGAGGCATATTCCGGATTTGCGGAGTCATATTCCGATCCTGGGAGCAATATTCCGGACTTGCAAAGGCATATTCCGGACTTGCGGAGCCATATTCCGGTTTGCGGGAAACGAATTTCATACCGGAAAGCTTTTTCTGTTATTAACTGAAAGATACTTCACTTAAAAGATCTCTTATTAAGATAATAATTCTAAACCTTAAAAATTAAAAACATGAACACAAATCAAAGAACTCAATTAGACATGCAATTGGCATTGCGGAATTGTGTAACACAAAATGAAGCAGTAGCTAAAAAGATCCCAAAATTCTGGGAAAACTATGTAATTGTACAATCAGCAACTGATGAGATTCAGGCAATAGGTAAAGCTCAGGGAGCCAACAAAACCGGTATTGCAAGTGATAAAAACAAGCTGAAGAAGAATCTGATTACATTGGCAGCAAAAAATTCCAGAAAAATTGCTTTATATGCAAAGTCTACAAACAGTGATACCCTTTTGAAGGAAGTAGAATATAATGAAGGACAGCTTGAAAGACTGGCCGAAGTTATTTTGATCGAAAGAGCAAAGACTATTCATACAAATGCTGAAGCGAATATTGAAAAACTGGCAGAGCATGGAATAAATCCAGAGACTCAGAAAGTTTTCATGGATACAATCATCTCGTTAAATAACATTCTTAAAACTCCAAGGGCGAATATTGCTGAAAGGAAGAAATCTACAGAAAGATTGGCTGTGTTGTTCAATACAGCAGATGTTGCTCTTGAGATGATGGATTACGCTGTCGGTAGCGTGAAGGATGAGCAAGTTGATTTTTACAATGCTTATAAGACAGCCAGGAAGATAGTTGACTCGAATACCGGGAACATAGCGCTTAAGGGAACAGCAGTTGATCTGACAACAAAGGAGCCGCTTAAAGGAGCGGATTTTACTTTCATTCCTGATGGAGGAGATTTTTTGCAGACCGGAACAAACGGGAAAATTATCAAAAGAACAGCCCAAAAAGGAAGCTTTCATATCAGGAACATGCAGCCAGGGACTTATAAGGTTGTCGTAAAAAAACCAGGATATAAGGTAAAAGAAGTTACTGTGAGTATATCCGGTGGAGAAAGGAGCGATCTTAGGGTTGAGTTGGAAAAGGCATAACTAAGACAAAAGACAAAAGTAAAAAGACAAAAGTAAAAAGTTGAAAAAATGAAATCAAAGCTTTTTACTCTCGACTGGAGGGATCTGATCAACGGTCTTTTCATAGCATTTCTAACGGCTCTGTTGACAGGAATTATTGACATTCTTGGTAATGGAGCAGTATTTGACTGGCCCCATCTTCAACCGGTACTGATCGCTGGTATTAGTGCAGCATTGGCTTATCTACTAAAAAGCTTATCGACGAATTCTCGCAATCAGCTGTTCACAAAAGAACCGGGATAGTATTAATTTATGTTCTTTTAGAATATTGTATATTTACATCATAGTCGGTACATTCCATTATTCCTTTTAGCACAGGGGGTACTTCATAACTCCGAAGAAATGCAGCGAGACAAAATGTACCGCCTTCTTTATTATTCCGAGTTGAATCTTTTTAATAATAGTTTTAGTACTAGGAATGAATGTACTGCAAATATACTTTACTTAAAAGAGAAGATATGTTATTCTCCTATTTGAGTACTTTTTTTACGAATTTATCGATTTCGGATAATTCATTTGCTATATAACTCTTAATTGAAAGACGATATCTCCCTAGTTGCATCGCTGCTAACTCTCCTTTTGGAGGATTTGTGATTAAATATTGGCCCACTTTTTCGCTTGCTGCCTTCCCAAGTTCAGCTAATTTAAGATGATCCTTTTCGTTTGAATCAAACTTTGGAAAATAGACATCGAGTATCTTTTTATGGACATCCCTGGCACCAAATAATCCTTTTGTCTGGAAGTCTTTCATTTGAGCATTGGGGATACTTGAATTTAGGATGGATACTAGATAATAAGCTTCTTGCATACTCAATGTATAATATACATATGCTTTACTTTCGACGATAAATTCTAAATCTAGAGACTCTCTCAAAAGTACTGTTGCATTTGCATCCTTAGCTGAAGAATTATATAGAACAAGTATTGGTGAATTTAAATTTTGTTCAGTAAGTTTATTTCTCCAGTTAAGGTAATTAACGGAATTCATCTTACTGTTTTTTTCAGTCTTATTTATATCCCAAATTCTTTCAGTAGTGGTGAACCATCTTGAAGCATCTAAAAACCCTTGATTAAGTAGTTTTTCAGAGGTATGTATTTTAATAAGTTTCTTATTTGTATTTGAGTGATCATATTCAATGGTCATTGGAAGTGCCACAAGTTCGGGTTTGTAAAGGGCAAATGGTAAAATAGATTTTGATAAAGCTGTCCGGAATAAAAAACTACTTTCGATTCTATTTGAAAACTCTAACCCATTCCATGGAGGTTTTGCTTCATGTTTTATTGATTCTGAGGTCTTTATATTAATAATACGTCCTACATAATCATCGGGGACCGCTTGATTTAGTTCAACAAAATAAAATGAGCGTGGGACAATGGTTGCACCCTGTTTAAATCTATTTTTATAAGGATTAATTAATAGATTTTTAGATAATTTGTGGTTTGAAAAAGCAGAAGAATTCCCTTGCCTTACATAATACCAAGTTACCTCTTTTGATTGAAGTTTCTGAATAGCTATATCTAAACTACTATTGAATGATGGTAGATGCCCTGAAAAGGATAATCCTTTTATACCTGATGGTTTTATTGCTTTACTCACCTTAGATCTTTCAGTGTAAATCACACAACAAGGTATCCTGAATATAGGTGACACATTATTGAGATCCCAAATATTTACAATTTTAAATCCTTTTGCTTTTCCACTTCGTGTGTTATCGTGATGGTCTGCGCTAATGAAAGATCTTGGTAATACGAAAGCAAGTTTTCCCTGATCTTTTAAGAAATAACTATTGCAATAAGCTAGAAATATTGCTGCTATCTCAAGATGAGGATAATTTGAAACCTTTGAAGGTTTTATATCATATTTTATAGCCAACACATCAAGAATATTTTGATATTCTTCATTTTTTATTGAACTATAAGTTAACCAAGGTGGATTTCCGATGATGTAGTCAAATTTATTTGATAAGAAGTATGGTTTATAAAGATTTGAAATGATGAATTTCCAAATGCCATCACGGCCTTTTTCTTTGGTCTTTTTAAAGCCAAGGTAAATCCTGTAAAAACTTTCGAATAGCTGTTCATTAAGAGCAGTATCCTTATTTTGTGTGTTTAAAATTGTTACAAAATTTTCAGGTGTAATTGGATTCTTGAATATTGTTTGACCGGCAAGATCCTCACAGATATCAAGAACAGTATCGAAAACAACCACATTGTCTAGGATGTGTGTATTTATAAGATACGGATCTTTGTCAATCTGCATCGAAAAATTCTTTCCAAAAAGATCGGTAACTCCTTCTGGTGCTAAAAGAGTATTTGCAAGAATTATATTAAGATGAATTGGTTTTTTTGATTTTGTAATATCCTTTCCTAATGCGAGAAGCATGGTTGTTTTAGCTATCTGAACTGAAAGAGGATGTATATCAATTCCATAAACTTGGGCGTTTAGTTCTTCTGTAGTAACATCTTGATTAAGATACTTTATTCGATGAATAACTGCCCTTAAAAACGAACCGCTTCCACATGATGGATCAAGGATTAGGTCTGTTTTTTTAAACTTGAATTCTGATACGATTCTTTCACAAAGCCAATCAGGTGTGTAATATTCTCCTAGTGAATGTCTTGTGTCAAGATCGATGAGCTCTTGATAAACGCCCTTTAAGATATCTTCATCAACATCTTTAAATTCAAATGTTGAAATTTCTTGAGCTATCAGGCGAAATACTTTTTTCAGATTTTTAAAATTTCGGTCATTATTTACCCAGTGGAAAAAATCATTGTCAACAAAATTGCTGATATTATAATTATGGAAAATACTTCCATCAAGGATTTTTTTCATCTCGTTATCGTCAATATATTCATCATTTGAGACGACAACATATGCAAGCATTTTGGCAAAAACACTAAGATAAGTGTGTATTAAAAAAATGTTTTCTCTAGCATCAAAAGAACCGTACGCGATACTTAAAAACTTGTACCATTGTTCATATGATACCTGAACTTCACCAAATTTTTTAGCATCATTAAACCAATGATTTAATTCACGAAAGGATTCTATAAAAACGTTACTTTGATATCCAAAAGATTCTTCTATTCTCTTCAGAGTAGCTCTTACTTTTCTCTCCTTAAAGAGGAATCTATCTATCCAGAAGTAGAAGCCCTCAGAATTGTTTTCGGTAAGGCTAAACGAAGCACTTTCTATTTCATTAAGAATTAATTCTTCCTCATTTAATGAATCGAGTTTATCAAGGCAGGAAACATCTGGTGAAAGAACTTTCCAGTTTATCAAATCAGAAGCGATTAATGTAAAATTGTACCCTTCACCTGCTTTTATTTGAGCAAGAAGATATCCCGCTAACTGTTCTTTGGCGTGAGAGTATGTTGTCTTCAAATCATTTTCAAATTCAATAATTACTTTATTATATAGGGTATCAGCACTACCTCTATGAAGTATATCTCTCCTTGGAATATTTACAATTGCTTTTTCTGCTCCTAATGAGATTTCATCAATTAGTTTTTCAATTGACTCGTCACCAGCATATAATCTATTAAGAAGATCTTTAAAAGCTTCTCGCTTCGGAGTTTCTTTATTGGCTTTATGAACCTTAATATAAAACTCATTTATGAGTTGATCTTTGTTTTTCATTTAAAATGAAATTTATCAAATATAACGAAATTGAGGGCTTGGTAATAAACATGTTGAGCATTCCTTGAAAGGCCAATATCTTGAACATCTTTAACCGGAGTAAATTGACCACTCTGACCAAAGTTAAGTGCTTGTTATTAAGTTATGTATGTAAATTGTAATCTAATAATCCAAATGTAGTCAAGACGTTCGGCTTTTGTAGTAGCTTTCAGTTGCCGATTTGAAGGCACTTACCTGTCAAGTTACACATAAGTTTATTAAATGCAGAAACGCTGAAACCCGCACTATCTCGGCAATTGAAGCTACACGATGTTAGGTGGCGTACTTTCTCTTTTTTTTATGTTCTTATTATATTCTATTTTCAAGACAACTAATGACCTCAATCATTCTTTCCATAACTGAATCTTCTCCAGATGCTTTAAAATTATGCAACACTAGTTGTTTTGCGTAAAGAAAGCCCATATATCTTAACATAGTTTTTCTGCCTTTCTTTTCAGCCTTCTGATAATCTTCGTGCCCCGTATTATATTCCAAAGTATTCACAGATTCGTTCCATCGTGACCGCCAGTTTTCAGATGGCATATAAATACCTGTCGGAATAGGGAAATTGGTTGATGTTTTTTTATTTGTTTTTGCAAGGATTAAAACAGCTACAGATTCTTGGGCAGTTTTATTTTCTAATGAAGCATGGACAGAAATTTTTACCTCACCTTCATTTAATCCTGCCGTAAAAAAACATTCATCATTGTTTGTTTCTAATGACCCTAGGGTAGCAGGTTGAATTTTCCATTTATAATTTACACCAATAGGAATTAATTCATCATTAGGTGTCCAGGCTTTTACAGAAATTTTTTTTCTCTCATTAGGTTCAATTTGACTAACCTTAGGTGTAATAGTTAGGTATGCAAGAGGACCAGCAGCTAAAAGTATTTTAAATTTTTTCCCTTGAGTACCAGTCGGCGTACCAGGTCGTAAAATATTAATTCCCCCCTTTGTATTAAACCAATTATACTCATTTGGTAATTCTTGCATAATATCTTGAAAAGCATCTCTTAAAGACTTTATTATATCTCTACTCATTTCTTGTTCACGTTGCTGTAAAGCTTTATCTAAAATTTCAATAATTTGCTTTTCTTGAGATTTCACTGCTTTTATTAATTCTGCAAGGTGCTCATCGGGTACAATTCCTTTGCGAGTAGCCGGGGGTACATTTATAAAACGGCTATCTATCATACCTTCTATTAACAAATTATTCCATGGTTCATGATTGAGTTCTTGTATCTCTGTTATATCGTCAATAATTTTAGTACCACCACGATAAATAGAAACTTTCCCTTCTTCCCCTTGTTGAGCAATATATAATTTTAAATGAATATTTCCTGGAGGTGTTTTAACCTTAGATATTGATGCGATTTTATCACCTTTATATTCTCGTGGTTTAACTTCAATTTCAATCTTTCGCCCGACTTGATCTTCAATTAATAATTTTACTTTTGATTGTCTTATACGTTCACGTAATTCTTCACCAAGATATTTATTTAGTTTTTCAGCTGTTAATCTTTGCTGAATGTTATCGCGTACAGGCCAAATATGTACTTCAGTACCATTATTTTTTAAATTAGTTTGAGAAAAATCAGAATCATAATTTAATGAACCTGCCTTAAGTTTAAGATATTTAGTTTTTGGAGAGGTCTCTGTTTTAGATATCATTTCAAGATTTTCACCGATTGCTGCAAATCCTAATAAACCAATTGCGAATTCCCCTTGAATGCCTTCTCTTAAATGTTCATCAAGATTTTTCTTAAAAGAATCACAGATTGAACAAGCAATGCGTTCCATATCAGAATTACCATCTTTACCGGCTTTTACTCCTTCACCATCATCACTAACAATAATCTCAATTTTTCCTTTATTTTTATGTCTAAAGATTCTTATATTTTTGGCATGAGCATCAATACTATTTTCTATTAATTCAGCTAAAGCTTTTTGTGGGTCAGATTGGGTAAATTGAATTGTTCTTATTGCAGAATCTTGATCTCCAATTTTTAATTTTTTCTCTTCCATTGAAAATTATTTTTTAGAAAAGTTTTTAAAAATTTCAAGTTGATTTTCATCGTATAAAGCAGTTAATAAACTTGCTATATAACCAATAGTAGGTCCAGGTAAATATTCTTTTAATATTTCTCTCACTTCTGGGGATGATTCTTTAAAGTATTCAAGTTCATCTTTTAATAAAAAAGCAATGGCTTTAAGCCTTTCAGCTGAGTGTTTTGCTTCAGTTATCCGTAGATCTTTTATTTTTTTTTCAGGTATAACCTTTTTAATTTCTTCAAATAAAACTTCTCTAAGAAGATTCCATTTCCCTTGTGGTGGTTTATGTCTTGCAGTAAAATAATCTCCAATAGTTTTTTCATTTATACCTGTGACTTTTGCAATTTCAGATTGAGTTTTAAATTTTTCAGATGCTGAAAGAGTTTTACGAAGAATTTTGGCACATTCCTCTTTAGTAAGATTTTGTACTTCAATTGGAAATTCTAGCACCTTTTGGTTTATATTATTTTCTTTATTGTCCATTAGATTAATAATTTTAAATGCATTATAAAAATCAATGCAAAAATATTAAAATAAAACTTGGTCTCAAAATTCTCACAGCATGCCACCTAACATCTCAATAAACACAACCAGTTGCGTTAATTTGCGTCTTAGACGAAACATATACAAAATGTAAACATCCTGAAAAGCAGGTGACATTTTCCTTGGTTAAAATCTTAAAGTTACAGAAACGTTGTCATGCCGATTTCGGAACCTTCCCGCATCCTATGTTTTAGATGCTTAAATACACTCTTTTGTTTTCACTTGCTTCCTTCCGCAAGGCTTGGTTTTATGCATTGATATGCTTTGCTTTCTTATTGTGTCGAGTCATAAGATTGATTAATCAAATCCAATATATCATCAATTGAAAACTTCCCAGTCAATTCATCTTTGGGTGAGATATGGAGTTGTCTTGTTATATTCCCATATCCATGTGTTTTGGGAATTATCTTCGTTAGGTTCTTATTATCAACTATGTTATCATTCATTGTTCTTAGAAGCAGCCTTAGGCAATTATTTTTATTTTGTACTGCTAAATAGACAAAATTTCTTGAAGTCGTATATATTATTTCTGCATTAGTGGTATATCTTACTACTTCGGAACTTATGTTATTAATCTCATTGTCAATACGAAAGAATAAATCTTTTAATTCTTGTGAAGCACTATGTAAATGTTGGTCAACAGTTTTAGCAACACGAGGTTCTCTTTCTATTTTCTCTATCGTAAATCCTTTGTTTTTAGTTGTGATTAATTGTTCAGGTTCTTCTTCTCTTGAAATAACGAGAGTTTCATTCTCATAATACCTGTATTTCCATAATTCCGCACTAAGTGACAGCGCTAAACATTTATCATCAATGCTATATTCTTGAGCAAAACATAAAATACGTGGGTTGGCAAAATCAATTTCCCCTATTAGATTTTTTATGTTTTTTCTAACCAATAATTCAAAAGAATCTGGATTTTGTTTTATCCAGGTCATGTATCTGTTTGCCTGAACGAGTTGTCCTTTTTCTTTTGTTTTTTTATACTCGATCACAATAGGTCTATTACTTTCATCAAGTCCTAAAGTTTCGATTCTACCATGTTTGTCAGTAATATGTTCGTCTTTGATATATCTTACGCCAAAAATTTCTTCCAAGTTTTTATCGATGAGCTGATGAAGTTCCAACTCATTTTTAAATTCCTTTTGGTTTATTTTTTTCGCTTTTTCGCTTTTTATCTCAAATAATGGCATATTTCTATTTTTTAAAATTTAACAGAACAACTCAATAAACGCAATTAGTTGCATTTATTTTCGTCTTAGCCCAACATCGAATAATATGTAATCTATGCAAGTTAAACAATAATATTTAACGATGCACTTTGGGTTTATTTCAATTCTGACAATAACCGGGGACCCAGTTTATTTAATGTTTTTAGCCGGAGCAAATTGACCACCCTTGACCGGAGTTAAGTGCCTATTGTTAAGCTATGTATGTAAATTGAAATCTAACAGGTAAAATGTGATCAAGACGTCCAGCTTTTACAATATACCAACATGTTAATAATTATGCGGTATATTTTTTGATAATATACTGAAACACACGTAATTTTGTATGTAAATTAAAATAAAAAAAATATGGGAACAAAAAAGGTAAATTATACGAAAGAAGGAATCGAAAATCTGCCAAACAATAAACCTGTTGTTTATAAGATTCTTACGAGGAACGATGTCAACAATTATACGGGAACTGCACAACGTGGAAGAGTTAGCGAAAGAATTAAGGAACACTTGAATGAAATACCAGGTAGCAAAGTTATTATTGAACAGTTTTCAAGTATAAAAGAAGCTGAGGCAAAAGAAAGTAATATTATTAAAAGATCCCAGCCGAAATACAATAAGGCGGGAAAATGATTAATTCTTTACATTTTCAGTGCCTTTTGATGTAACTGGAAAAGCCAGTGACCTTGACCATAGCTGGCCGGAATAAACTGACCCCCAAGTGCCGGAGTTAATTACATGTTAATTAGTTATGTATGTTAAGAATAATCTGAACGGTCAAATGTGGTTAAACGGTCCGGATTTTACATGCTGAGACGTTCAGCACCCTTTTTTTTGTATATGTTAAAAACATTTCTTAAAATTTGCAAGTCAATCTGTTAAGCAATATAAAATCAATTTAGTATTAACCATTTAAACTTAAAACAATGACATTAGTAAAGAACCTTAAAGGCACTTCAGATAAGACCTGTAAGTGCACATCTTGGCTGCAACATTGGAAAAATAATAGTGGTGGTACAAAGCTGCCTACATATTGTATTGAATCAACTTGTCGTGAAACCACATTATTAGGTGGTCACGTAATTAAAGCAAATAGTACGGACAAAAACCATTATATCATACCAATATGTGCTAAACATAATAGCACAGATTCAGAATATAGTGTTGCTGATGGTTACTTTGTTTCAGCAAATAAAAGTGAGACTTGCGATAAATAATCATAAAACTACCAAATGTGAATACTGTATCAATTACCTGGCTAAGAGTAAGATATGCTGATTTAAAAGACCATAAAGATGCAATTTATTATGCATTTTCTAACCGTAAAGTCCTTCTTTACATTGGAATTACGTTTAGACAAGATATGAAAACTGAAATAGACCAGACTTTAAAATCCTTTAAAGAAAGACCGGAAAACGTTACTATATGGATAGGATATATCACATATACGACTTATGCGAGAATAACCGAACAGATTGTTAAAGATGTTGAATGTCTGTTAATTTATAAGAACAAACCCCTTTGGAATACTCAGTGTAAAGAAGAATACACTGGGAGACCTGATTTAAAGGTTATTTCTCATGATTTCCCTTTATTGATGCATATTATAATTGCATCTTAACTTTTTTTTAACCGATTTCAGAAGAAGGAGGTAATAATGTCATTAAGTAAAGAATGTCAAGAATATCACCTAACCCCAAGAGGTTGGATAATGGGGACATTCACGGGAGACACTTTAGGTGGTATTGAGGAAAGACCCATTCCAGAGGATAGGGTATTAACCATTGCTTGTTATGATGAATTACCCGCTGCTTTTTCAAAACCCTATTATCATTATGAAGTAATTTGGAAATCCGATGATAAAAAACTTATCGAAAAATTAATATCAAAATGGGGTGAAAAACCTAAATGGTTTGGATTTAATGAAATATGAATAATTAATTCCAATTAACTATGAAGACGCTTGAGTTATTGCCACTGAATGAATTTATAGTCCTGAAGGTTATTCAAATTGTCGGACCTGAATGGAACTTATTTAAAGGGTATTTGCCTTATTTAAGGACATATGACTCCAAAAAGTATAACAGTTATAATGGAGACTTTTTGGATGAAATTATACTTAATTCTCTTCAACAAACACTTCCCCAAACAAAAACTGTAAGTACTTATGAAATTCTTTTTAAAGGGCAACTTGAAGAAATAATGAATATTATAAAAGGTGTTTCACTTAAAGATATTTCTATAGAATTTTTTCCATTGGAATTTCAACCATAACCTCATTGAATATTTTTGAAGTTGTAATGATTTTGGACTTAAGTTCTTCTTTTATTGGGAGTTTATTAAAATTGGCAGAATGTTCACTGTGGATAGGAATAATACCAAATGTTGGATTCACAAGGTTACATACTTCTGTAAGACAATCTGCTGATGCGTGACCGCTAGTATGTATTTTCTTAACGACAGGAAATTTAGCGGCAAAATCCAAATAACGTTTAATAGCGTGTTTGCTAGCTGGGTTGATATATTCTTTCCACATCGAAAAAATCAACACTGTTTCGTTTCTGTCAATTTGTTGTTCGAGAAATGCAAAATAATCATCGAACTTGTCTGTTGCCCGAACCAACATACAAAAGCCCTTGTCTTTCATCCATCGTACAAGCTTCGAGTTCTCTTTCCAAAACGCATAGGGCTCTCCAAAATCAAACAGAGGACTCTTTTTACCTGCTGTATCTGAAAATATCTCTAAGACGTTCTTTTGAAAATCATCACATACAAAAGGTCTGCCACCCACTACTTTGTTTGCAGCATAAAATGTTGACAATCGTTCCATATCAGTAGATGAACACATTACAAATACATTTTTGTATTGCTTCATTAGTTCAACGACCTCTCTTTTCAACTCATTTTCGTTTCGAACTCTTTCGTCTAAGCGTGAAAGCATTGTTCCTTCGGTAATCAGGAAATCTATCTTTCCCTGCTTTAGAATTAGTTTCTTAATTGTAGGCAACAAACCTTTGCTAAGATATCCGTGACCACGAAAATCGCCTGTATGTAAAATACGTTTGCCGTCTGCTTCAATTAAAAACATATAGGCATCATAAGCAGAGTGACTCACAAAATACGGTATTACCCGAATATCTCCGATCTCTATTGCCTGTTCGGGAGAAAAGGTTAACATGTTTTCTATTTGAGAGATTTCCCGTGCAGATTGTTCTTCATGCCCTTTAATATAGGCAAGCCTATTGTGTTTGCATAATGCAACTCTTTTTGCCCCGCTACCTATATATTGATTAATAGTGGCAGGAACAAGATGAAATAATCCCAGGTGGTCGCCATGATAGTGGGTATAGAAAATGGCATCAATGGCTGTTGTGAGCGCTTCTATTGCCCCCTGATTATCAAATTTATCTTCTACAACCCCTTCTCCATCGGGTAGATTCTGACCTAAATCAATAAGTATTCTCGCTTTGGCGGTGGCAATCTCGGTAATACAACCACCAATCTGGTCAACGCCTCTGTGAATGGTTATTTGCATTTTTCAATCGTGTAATCAATGTTCTTACTTTCTAATAGCTTCCTTATGTCGTGAATCCTTGCTTCTCTCCCCATTGTCATTTTGTGATATGTGTCCGCAATAATAAGTCTTGGATTTTTGTTCAACCTAAGATTTATGTTAATTATCGCAGTTAAACCCAAATCTTGTTTAATCCCAATTAGCCTTTGGTAATAATCTTTCAGCTCAGCTTCATATCGATGTATAAACAGTCGGTATTTTTCCATCTGCTCAATAATCTCTGGCGTCTTCAAATTACGCGTTTTATCATTCCTTAAACGGCTGTCAGCAATTCCTTTTAACTCAACCAATGTTAAAACTCCATCAGACAATTCAATTAAATCTACTCTTAGTTTGCCAATTTTGTCGTCCTGATTGAATTGGAATTCTGAATCAATATAATTAGAACTTTCCTTTATCATTTTCCCCTGAATCCATTTTTCAGCTGGATTCTCATTGTTGCCATGCCGTAAATAATCCTTCCAGATACAATCTTTGATGGCGGCTAACTGTGTTTCGGTGAGCTGTGTTAAATCAATCGAGTCATATTCAAATTTATCTGTTCCTTTTTTGGTGTTACCGCGAGGTTTATCATCGCCTAAATATTTCTGATGAGTTTCAGCCACAAAACCATTCTTAAAATCAATTTTTGCAACTGAGCCCCCAAAATAATAGACATTGATGTAGTTGTCTTTGCGAATGTCTATATATAGTTCCTTATCCTCACAAAACAGAATCCACCACTTAGGTTGCTGTTTCTTTAACTGTTTAAAGATTTCTGCTTTGGGGTCAAGAGATGTAAAAGTTCCTTTTGTTGCCATAATTAAGGTTTGTCTGTCTTTTTTGCAATGACTGCCAACATGTTAATAAGCTCAACAAGTTACTTTTATTAGAGCTTTAGGAGAAACTCGGCCAAGATGTGAACATCCTTTTGAGTGTGTCTTTGTTTTTTAGGCTAAAGCTAAGACCATTGTTTTTACAAATTCTACCATCTCAACAAGTTTTCTTGCGTTCTCTTCATTCTGTTCCATTCTCTCAAATGAGACTGTGATGGTCTCTGAATATGCTTTTGCACTGATTCCCAAATCGTGGAATTTATCATAGATTCTCATAGAAAATTGTTCCAGTATTGCTTTGAGATTAATATCATCATCTTCAGTCTTGTAAATATTTTGTCTTGAAAATGTTCGTTTATTAAACCTGAAATCAAACTCTTTTTTCCAATTGCCATTCTCATCAAAATAAGGCAGAATAACAAATGCTCCTTTTTCTTTGTCGGGTATTGCCTCCTTGGCAAATTTTCTTTTGGTAACAATATTTGAATGGTCAATCATCATATAACAATACCTCTTCTTATCTTTCCCTTTCCCTTCTTTATCGAATTCCTCGCATAGCAATAAATCATTCTGGTTTATCCAGTCTTTAAGATATTTCTCAAAAACTATGTTGAAATCAAGTTTTGCCCCTTTTCTGAACATCTTGTTTGCAATTAAAAACACTGCTATAACAACAATTAAACCAGCAATATCTTTCAAACCGTCAAGAAGATTTTCAATCGTTAACCCATTTAAAAACAGGTTAATTATAATGGCTATAGTACCGATTGCACCAAAGATTGCTGTCAATGATTTTTCGAGTCTGTCATCATATTTTTTCATAGGTAGTCGTTAATTGAGACATTTTATTAAATCTCTTATTTTTCGATGGTTAAAAATTTAAACTCATCGCTTACATACTCTTCAAAAATGGCAATTAGAAATCTGTCACCCTTATTAAGTTGCACAAAATAGGGGACAGCATTTTTAAAATAGTTTTCAAATTCCTCAACCTGATCTGGTTTTGCCTGGCAAACCATTAATCTTAACTCAGCGTTGGACAGTAAAAGCTTTTCAAAATCATATTTTACATCACCCAGAGTCCTTCCCCATTCGGATTCCATTACCAGTGGAACCCGCGCTAATAAATTATTTTCCCCTTCTTTATACCAAACCATATCGTAAAGCCATTCTGGTTCAAATCGCTCTGGAAAGCCTCCGGTACATACTTTAAGATCAAGACTCTCTCCTAAGTTGCCTAATAGTTCCTTAATCCTGTGTGTCCATTGGGTGTCACTTTTTATCATTCCCTGGTTACCTTCTTTCGAAACATTAATCAGAACATTTTTGATTTGATTTTCAATTTCTTGATAGATAAATTGTTTCATGTTAGTGGTTTTTAGTAACAGAAAATATACAAATATTCATTCCAGGGTACATGTGTTCTACATCTGCTCAATGCAGTATAAACTTGTCCATTAACAAATGCTCCTGTACCGAGATCGATCATGACATTATCAAATGTCAGACCTTGACTTTTATGAATTGTTATTGCCCAAGCAAGTTTAATTGGAAATTGTGAAAATGACCCTATCGTTTCAGATACGATTCTTTTTCTGTCCCTATCATATTTATATTTTCTATTTTCCCATGTTTCTTTTTGCAATCTATGTGACTGCCCATTTTGTAACCTAATCTCAATTATATCTTTTGCTAAGAAATCTATTTTAGCTATTGTTCCATTTACCCACCTACCAGCTGGATCATTTTTTATTAAGATTACTTGGGCAAACTTTTTTAATTCAAGAGTTTTTTGGGTCGGATATTTTTCCTCTTTGAATTCACCAACTATTTCAGCCTCATATGTGAATCTTGTATAACTGAGCTCTTGAAGTTTTTTTGAGTTCTCAACATTTGCAATTGCATTTATTGAAGTCAGCGTTATTATAAAATCTTCATTTTTAGGTGTATAATTTGGTAAATATCTTTCATTTATTGTATTAAGCGTCAAATCATCAGCATTACAAATTCTTATATTATCAAGGATCTGTACAAAGTATAAGTCATACTTTTGTCTATGAGAAATTTGAAATTCAAAATAAATTGGATTAATCTTTTTATATGATTTTGAATCAAAAAAATATTCCGACCTAAACTCTTCTGTAAAAAGAAAGTTTTCTACTTCATCAGTCGTATCTGTCACTGGAGGTAATTGGAAAACATCCCCAACAAATATTATTTGTTTTCCTCCAAATGGTTTGTCGGGATCGCCGCCATTTTTTCTTAGGGAATAATCTATAGCTTCTAAAAGATCAGAACGTAACATTGAAACCTCATCAATTACGATAGTCTCAATATTTTGAATGATTTTATATTTTTGAGTGAATTCCCTGAATAGCGTGATTTCATGATCTTCAGGGAGCAATGGTTTAAGTGGAAACCTAAAGAAAGAGTGGATGGTTTGTCCGCCAACATTTATTGCTGCGATTCCCGTAAAAGCTGTGAGCATAATTCTTTTTTTGGTCTTTTGTGCAAAAAATTGGATAAATGTTGATTTACCGGTTCCTGCTTTTCCGGTAATAAAATAGCTTTTATTACTATTCTCGATCTTATTAAATAGACCTAAAACTACTGGATCGTTCTCATATCCAGGAGGGAAACTGGTGATTTTGTTATATAATTTTGGCAACTCAATATCCTCAAATAAGTTTAATTGACCTCCTGTTATACTTTCTTCAGATTCAATTCTTAACAGAAAATATAAATCACCATTATTATCAAAATATGGATTGGAAATATCTAGATTATCATCATAATGTGCCAGAGTTTTCAAAATGTAATAACTTTTCCTAATTAATTTTGATAGATCTTGTGGATACTTTCCAAGATGATTATTAATCCTTTCAGTTTGAATCCTTATACCGATAATATTTAGATATTCAACAATTGTTTCAATTATTGTTTCTTGGTCAAATTCATCGGCAGATTCATAAAATTCGCAAAAACCATGAGGATAGTCTTCTGGGTATGAATCATCTTGCCTGCCATAGAATAATTGATGGGCAAATGAGCTTCTAAAAGTCATACTTTCCTTATCAACAAGTGGAGACTTCTTAAAATTCGAAATCCACTTTTTTTCAATTGATCTTAGGTCCATGTAAGTTACATTGTCTGATTATTAACTACTGGCCTTTTCTTCTTTGTCAGAACTCTTCCAACGCTCAGTAAAGTCGCTAATTTCAAATATTATTGGTTTTTGAGATGAAGAAGCTTTCCCTACTAAAATTGCTTGTCTTTGCGGAAGTCTTGATAAAGTTCCTGAATATTCATCCCCCATATAGTTTTTTAAAAAATCGAGGCCGGTCTGATCACCACATTTTGTACACTCAGCCATTTATACGTTTGTTATATTAATTTAGTCTTTTCTTAATTCTCTTTCTAATAATAGATTATCTATTTCTCTTGGAGAAAGTTCAATATCAAATATTTCCTTTACCTGGTTTGTTAATACGAAACATTTGCATGCAAATTCAGCATATTCTTTATCAAAATTTGTACTCGATACTAGCAATTTTAAGTCAGGTGGAACTCTTATTTTAAATCTTTTTATTGCTTTAGCAGCCCTGCTATCATAGATATAAAATAAGGAGGGTAAATGGAAATGCAAATACTTGGAACTGAAAGATCTTTTATTGAGGTTTGTAATTTTATTTATTAGTTTTGTCAGATAAAAATGAAGTTCAATAGTCTTAATCAGCGTATCTGTTTTAAGCTTTGGTATTACTTTAATTTTATCCATCATTTTATCAAGTTCTGGAGTTTGAAAAGCATTTACCACTGTTTCTGTGTAGAATTTGTCGCTTACAACTCCTGGGGTCTTATTTTTCCGTCTTTCTATAGCTACAGCATAAGAACGCCCAATCAGCCAAACTTTAGCCACAATTTTTTCAGCAGAATCATGGTTAAAATTATCTGCACACATTTTGTATAGAATATCATTCCCTAAGGCCCAGGGACCTCTTTTTGTACAAGAAGTAATTAATTCTTTATCAAGTAAGTTTACCATGGTCTTAACGTATTTAAAGTTGCTACTCGCTTACTAAGTGTTGTTTTCTTTTTCTATTTGTGTCAAGAATTGTTTTATCCATTTTTCAATTAATCTCTCACTTATAAAAAACTCTTTATTTTCAACATTAGACCAACCGACTATTTGATTTAAAGACCTGTCAAATTTCATCTCCGCAGCCGCAAGGGTTTCTAATTGTTTATCAATAGGTCTGAATCCAAATCGTTCAAACATTGAAATGTATGAGAACTTTATCGTCCAGTCCTTATTCTAGTCATACGGGCAGGGTAGGTCTGGAAGGCTCATTTGCAGCTTTTAGATTTGAGAAAGGTAAAGTGTGAGCTGCAAATGTGCCTTACAGTGAAGGGTTGGGTTAAAATCCTTTTGCTATAAAAGTCTCTTTAGTTCTTCAAATTCGTATAATATATTTTTATCAAACTCCTTGTTTTTAACTTCTTTAAGAACATTTTCAACACTTTGAATAAACTCTGTTGTCAAATAACTAAAATCATTCCTTGAAATGCAGAATTTCTTAATAGTATATAATTCAATTCTTCTAAGAAAATAATGTTCTTCACGAGTACTTAAAATATGATTAAATAAAGCTTTGAAAGTACGCTCCCAACTAAACACACCTAAATCAAAATATGGTGGAGTTTCATTATTAACTGACCAATCTGAATAATATACTAAATGGTATCCTCTATTTGCCCTGTCCCATTCTTCATTTTGAAGCAATAAAAATAACTCGGACTCTCTTAATAAATCTCCCTTCTTTATTAATCCAAAGTAAATTGATAACCTTACCGCAATATTCTTCTCAATTTCAATAGCACATTTTAGTAATTCTACTGATCTACTAATTGGCATTCTACCAATATGATAAATGGTATGGGTTCTTATTGAGATATCGTTTGAATTTGTACTGGAAACAAGATTGAAATAGATCAACCAAAGATTGTCTAATATTTTTGATTTATTATGAGAATTTTCATGACTCCAAATAGTTCTAATAATTCTATTAATCTCTGGACGAAGGACAATTTCAAAGAAATCTGTTCTTTGTTTATCAGACAATAAAGATGTGTTAAACAGCTTGGCAACCAAGAATTCTAGAAACTGTTCATGAATTGCACCTGTTATCTCATTATAATCATTTATAATAAAAAGTGTACTAAATAAACTAAATTTAATTTCAGTATAACTTTTATTTAGTTTTATTTCTTTGTTACAACTCGATATAATATCATCTATATTTATAAAATTACCTGTGAATCTTTTTTTATAAAGAAGCCAGCTAGTATTCATCCATATATGAAATAATATTGATTCTTGGATTCTAAGTTTATCGCTTTCTCTATTTGCTAATATTTTTAAACATTTATCATATAATGATATTTTATCGTTAATATTAATAGGAATTTCCATTCCAGATTCTTCAATTATCCACAAGTATAATGATAGCAATAAAGGATTAATATATATATTGTGTAGATCGCTTGAAGCATTTAACATATCATCTATCTTGCTAATTAAATCTTTTCTTTTTCGATTATTACAAAACTTCCGGATATATTTTTTTGCATGAGAAATATCCCAATCAACTATTTCAACAATTAGCGAAATTTTATTACCAAACGTAATGTTGTTTAGATTTATTTCAGCAAAACGGGTTCTGGAACTTGCAATAAAATTTTTATTAAAGAAATCATTTTGAAGGACTTTTTCTATTTCGAAATTTGAATAATCATCAGACAATTCGTCAAAGCCATCAATGAACAAAATTGGATATATATCAGTAATTGAAAGGAGAGGGTATTTTTCTTTTTTAAGATAATAAATAAAACAATCTTCAATGTATTTCTCGAAGCTAAAGTGATAATTAATCCCCTTTCCTCTTAGTGATACATAAAAAGGTAAAGTATAAGATTTATCAATTATTGAATTTTTTGCATTTTCTATAAATGCTTTTAATATAACTGTACTTTTCCCAATTCCAGGTTCTCCAATAATTAAGAGACCCAAGTTTCTTTCAAGTATATGTTGGATTACATTTCCGATTTTTTTGGTTTTACTTTTCCCCCCAGATTTTATAATAAAAGGAGGTTCTACATAATAGTTATTATCCAATACATCGCCAACTGATAATGCTAACCCTGTTGTAGTCTTTAAAGCTCTAACATGATCTATCTGAGATTCAACAATACGTTGACATATAAACCTTGAAATTCCTTGAAGCCTACCAATAATGTTCTCCCTTAGTTCACTCAAATCATCAAAGAAGACTAAATAATTGTCGGTATCTAATTTTTTTATTTTTTCGATAAAGTCAATTAAATCCCAATTTTGCGCATGAATAGGTTGAATTAACTTACGAATTTTTGAAGTATCCTTGTATTTTTTTTTCAGACTTTTAACTTGTTTTGACAGATAATCTCTTTCGTCCCAGATACTCTTTCTTATACAAGGGATAAAAATTTTATTTGAAGAAATTGTTTTATCAAACTCCTTTTCCGTTATTGAAACATTACCATCCTTACCTAAGAAAAGTCCCCCATATCTATGATCTATTATAAGAATGACTATGTCAACTCTATCAAGTGCATATAAACAAGCTTCATGCGAGTGAGTAAACGGTTCAACTGGGAAACTACTATCTTCAAAAGCTGATATTTGAAATTTCAGAGATTTTAGCTCTTCAATAATATTGTTCCGAACATCATGTAAATCATAATCTGTTGATATAATTCCAATAGTCCATTTCATTTTAGTATTTTTTTGATTTTAGAACTATTATCCATTCACTGCCAATACCTGTAACTTGTATCCTTCTGAATTTAAATTTTCTTGGTTTCTTAAACAATAATTCAAAGTCTAACTCCTTCGTTAGCACTTCTATAAGAATATTTATTAAGTTTTCCTTAGTTACTTTTCCTGAACTTTGACCAATTATTAAGCAAAAATATTTATTTGGTTTTAAAACACGGTTGAGTTCATAAAATACAGATTTCATTTCATTAATATAATCAACAAAAATACTCTTTCTATGCCTCTTCCTTCTTGCACCAATTTCATCGTTTAATAGAAAATCTAAGTTTTCGATTGGAAAGAATAAACTTGTCAGCCGAGAAGCCCTAATATAGTCATTTACACCAAGATATGGAGGGGATGTAATTATTAGATCCACAGATGAATCTTCTAAGTACCTTAGGTCTTTGGAGTTTGAATTTTTTAAAAGAATATTTGTATCATTGAAGGGTTTACTATATAATCTAAAATATTGTTCTCTAAAAAAGTTGGCCGATTTTACTACATCTTCGACTTGTATTTTGTATTTGCTTATAGCATTGATATAAATTAGTTCCTTTGGATAACATCTATCTGTAATGTATGTGTAATGATCTCTTTGTGAGCAACATTTATTTAATATAGATGAAAAAATAATTTTTCTAATGTCTATTAATTCGTCTTTCGTATTTAGAATATACTCATGAATTGTAATTAATTCTTTCAAAGTTTGAGGTTCAAACCATTTAATAACTTCATTATCAATGAAATTCTTTCCAATTAATTCCGAAGTATTTTTTGAAATTGAAAGATTGTTAATATTGTCAACTTCCATTTTTCCCCATGCATTGTCTGCATACATTATTGATTTAACTTTTGCTCGAGATATTTCAATAGCATTAGGATTTAAATCGACTCCTATTGCTTTTCTATTTAGTTTAATTGTTTCAATTAGGGAAGTACCAGATCCAACAAAAGGATCTAAAATAACATCTCCTTCCTCACTTAGTACTTGAGCAAGTATTGCTGGAATCTGTGGTACAAATGAGGCAGGATACCAATGAATAGAATTTATATCATTTGAATATGAACTGCTTATATAGTCAGAAAAATCCCAATCGATCTCATTCAACCGCTCAAATATATTGTTCATCTATTGTAAATTTATTAATATCAATATTAACTAAGTATGGTCTGACTTCGTCAATAAATTTATTCTCAATCACGTCTGACCATTCTTTATTAAGAGAAGAAAAAATGAAGAAAAAATAGACTTGATTAGTTGGTAACTTAATTCCTTGGTCTACTATCTCTGAGTTAAAAAAGATGAATGGTCTTCCTGGTACTCTTTCACTTTTATCAAGGAAGTAATAAGGAATTAGTATAGGTTCCCCATTTTTTGGTTCCCAATTTTTTTTGGAATTAGCATATTTTTCAGAATCCTTGAATATTTTATAAGAAAGACTAATTATTTCATTAATTTTTCCCCTAAGTTGTTCTTCAACTGTGGATCCTTTAAGTATTAATTTTATAAGGCATTTATAAGCCTGTCCAAGCTTAAACCTTTTAGTTATAGTTCTTGTGCTATTATGCTTAAGTAAATAATTATAAATAAGTTCCTCATCCGTTATTCTCCAATCTTCAATTGCCAGTGCTTTTTCCTTTTCTATTAATATCTTTACTGCTTCTTTTATCATTGCTTGTAAGGCCAAATCATTTATATCGTTGTAAATTGATTTATAAAGTATCTTCCTTATGTTTATCCATTCATATATATGATCTCTAAAAACTTCTTCAAAAGCGTACTTATCATGATATTGAATAAATGAGTTTGCTAATTTAATTGGCAGTTCAGGGGAATATTTAGCTACTCCCATTGCAGAAGCTGCCCTAATGACGTTATCTATGTTATCTAAATCAATACCATTTGACCTAACCAAATTTGAAAGCTTCTGATTAACTGACCCTATCGCAATTTCGGCTACATTAAAAATATCTATTCCAATTCGTTTAGCCTCAGGTGAATTGCAAACTTTCTCAAGTTTTAAGGTTCTGCCAAAGAACAATTGAGTTCTGTTTTTACCAATATCCCTATTTTTTCCTAAAATCAATTCTAATAGGTGATCTTCATGATTAAAACCATATTTAAGATTAAAAACTTCTTCAATTGCATGAGCAAATGCAGGTGTACCAACATCATGATATAAACTAGCAATCATTAATTCAAACCGGCTCTTTTCAGATAATTCAAGTTTTTTTGCGCATATATTAGCTAGATTGCAAACACCTAATGAATGTTCATATCGTGAAACACCTGCAAAAGAAGGAAATGAAAAAAAAGGAACATTAGCGAGTCGAATATCTCTTAAACGTATTAGACCCGGGCAGTCAAGTAGTTCATTTATTAAACTTGGGAAGTTTAATTTGCCGTATAATCTATCAAATCTGGTCATACTGATTAAATCTATTCATTTTAATCTGGTTTATTTTGGTCTTAATGGTGTTGAATTTGTTAGTAAAGATTTTATATGCCATTGATTCCCAATCCTTATCATAGAAGCATTTATACGCTTTTGAAACTTGGTTAATAATTTCATTATCATTAAAATTATTATTCTTATATAATATTTCACCATAAAAATCTTCCTTGGATAATATCATTTCAAACCATCTTTTTGGTTGATCAGGGAATACAGAATCATAAAGGTTTGTACCAGGGTATAAAAATAGTGGATTAAAATGAGCAAATAATAAGTTAAGGTTTTTCGAATAATATATAATGTCATCAATTGAATTAATAGAAGAGTTAGTACTTGTTAATATAAAAGTCCCATTTATCTTTAATAGATTTTTTAGAGACTTTATTTCATCGCATTTATTCTTAACCTTGTTTAAATTATAGTGTTTATTAAAGGATTTAAGATCATGATTGTTATTTGTCTCGAATCCAATATTAATCTGTCTGCATCCAGCTTTGATCAAATTTCTGAAATTTTCAATTTCAATTTCTGAAAGGATATCTGGAGGCATTTCAATTTGCCAAGAAACATCTAATTTGCGAGCAACTATTTGCTTTGTGAAAGATTCAATTTCTTGATTAACAGTGGTTCTATTTGGGAAAAAACAATCGTCGAAAAAGATGAGACTCTTAATATTTTTATCTTTAACAAGAAATTTCATCTCTTCGACAATTGACAAAAAATTTCTTCTTCTATAGTTGTTGAAAGAACCAGAGACACAAAAATTACATGATCTTGGGCATCCTCTTGATCCAACTACAGTTGCAACCGGGTATAGAAAAAGATCTCTCCTTATAGATGGTTTGTATTGTCTGTTATAGGATCTATCAGGATAATTACATTCATCTAAATTGAGTTCTTTATTTGAATGTGCAGTAATAACATTAGAAATTATTTCTTTGATTTCCCCGGATTCCGTATTCTTTTTAAGATATTTTAGAATGTCAACGACAATATATTCACCAGCGCCTGATATCACGGCATCAGCTTCCAGAACATCACTAAATAGCCATTTCTGAGATTCAATACTAGCTAATGGGCCACCATAAATAATAGGAGTTTTTTTTAATCTATTTCTACATATCTTATTAATTTCAATTATTGACTTTATTGAAGGTGTTGTAGTAGGACCAATTCCAATTAATAGGGGATCAATTTTTAAAACTATTTTTTCAAACCAATCTTTGAAAGAATTTATTAAAGTAATATCATCAAAATATAAAGCACAATCTATTATTTTAACTGTAAATCCATTATCTCTTACAAATCTAGAAATATAACCAAGTCCTAATGGGAAAAGTGTGCTACTTCCTGTTCTTTTGTGGTAATAGGGATTTATTAAGAGTAAATCAACTTTTTTCATTTATCAAAAATCGAATTTGTAACACAAAATATAAAACTTTAATTGGAAATCTTGTGACAGCAATTTACGAAAAAGCATATAGCAAAAAACATGTGTTTGGCAGCTGGGCTGCCGAACTCTTGTTTGTGCGTTGGATATCACGGTATTACGCCTGAACCTTACACATAACTCGTTTTTAAAGGTATAAAAATTAATTGTAAAAGCATGAGGATGTTAGACAGAAGTATGTTTTTGATTTTTCTATTCCATATCCATATCTTTAATCGTACTACTTATCACAAACAAATTCCGGCGACTTAAATGTGTGTATATCTCCGTCGTCTTTGATCTTCTGTGTCCAAGTAGATCCTGGATCAACCTTAAATCTGTTCCCGGTTCAAGCAAAGGTGATGTATCTGTTGAACACATTCGGAAACCTATGCTCACAGTGAGGCCTTTAATAATATTACACATCCGGCACCGTCAGTCACAAAAGCATCTTCCCATTAATGCGATGAAATACACATTTATACAATACTTTTAATCTGACCTTCTCAATTCATTACTCATACTAAAGTTAAATATAAAAAATAAATTGGTTTTAAAACCCCCCATCATTACTATGGATCCAGCTTACACAATTCCTTCATCTGCCATACGATAATACATCCCTTCCGGAATTATTACCAAATAATCCAATAACTGTATATCCATCAAAGTACCTGAATCCTTTATTTTCCTTGTAATAGCCTTATCAGATTCACTTGGTTGTACATTGCCACTGGGGTGATTATGACATATTATTATACCACTGGCATTTGCTTTGATTGCATATTACAATATTATCCTAACATCTGTTAAAGTACCACTAATACCACCTTTTGATATTGATGCAATACCGAGGACTTTATTTGATCTGGTTAATAGCATGAGCTTAAATTCTTCAATATGTTCTATTGAGTCCAGTTCCCAACTTTCCATAAATATGTCAAATGCATCCTTGGAGCATTTAACCTGTTGTCTCTCTGAAGCTTTGACCTTAGTCCTGTAGACAAGTCTTACTTCAGATATATTAGTCTGTTGTGTTTTCATGATGGTTTGATTAATGATTAAATAGAAATGAAAAAGCCCGGGTCCAAAGTCCCAGGCTGTACAGTTGCATAATTAATATGCTGATATATAAATAGATAGAATGTAATGCAACTATGGCAAATGCCCTAATTAGCTGTTTATAAGCGATTTACAACATTATTGCGTTTTATTAATGCAGAACTATAGAGGTATAGAAAGTGTCTTAAACGGGCTGTAAATGGCCTTAAATCGAATTGTGACCATATCTTATATAATTGATATACAGTGTTATACTGCAATTGATGAGAGTTGGGGAATTGGAATGATGACAAGATAAATTCTTAGCACTAAAATGAAAATTGTAATCGCCTTAACATTTCAAAAGTATCACAATAGTCAATATCAAACTCCAAACATACATTT